>FLOH01000329.1_pt1 | contig 115236 bp, 96 predicted proteins | sample 756751 | NCBI WGS metagenome assembly FLOH01 (sample SAMEA4026879, study PRJEB14308) | marine metagenome | biome: coastal water; material: water | depth 74 m
CCCTAAGATATCGGTCGACTCCGCAACCATGATGAATAAGGGGCTGGAATTGATCGAAGCCTGCTGGCTGTTCGATGTCGCCCATCAGGATGTTGAAATAGTCGTACATCCACAGAGTATCATTCATTCGATGGTAGCCTATAATGATGGCTCGGTGCTGGCACAGATGGGTAATCCGGATATGCGCACCCCGATTGCGAATGCACTGGGCTGGCCACAACGCATCGAAAGCGGAGTTGAACCATTAGATCTGATAGCGGTCAGTCAACTGAGCTTTGAAAATGCGGATGAACAGCGTTTTCCCTGTTTACGGCTGGCACGACAGGCGGTTCAGCACGGCGGTACCAACATGGCCATACTGAATGCAGCCAATGAAGTTGCGGTAAAAGCCTTCTTGCAGCGTCAAATCAAATTTACCCGAATTGCAGAGATCATTGAACAGACTATGAATACCGTTGAAAGTCATCAGACCGATGAGCTCGAACAAATCCTCAAAGATGATCACAATGCACGTCATTTTGTGCAGATGCATCTGTTGAATTCCTGAGCATGGATTTCATTTCAATTATTTACAGTGCTTTAGCTTTTGTTGCGGCTATCGGTATTCTGGTCACCATCCATGAGTTTGGACATTACTGGGTTGCACGCCTGTGCGGGGTTAAGGTATTACGTTTCTCGGTGGGCTTTGGCAAGCCGCTGTGGATAAAGAAAGCGGGCCCCGATCAGACCGAATATGTGCTGGCCGCTATCCCGCTCGGCGGCTATGTCAAAATGCTGGATGAACGTGAAGGTGAGGTTGCCAAAGAGGAAATAGGCCGGTCGTTTAACCGCCAACCGGTAACGAAACGTTTTGCAATTGTGTTAGCAGGCCCTGCGTTTAACTTTATATTCGCAATTCTTGCCTATAGCGTGATGTTTATGGGTGGGGTGAACGGGATCAAGCCCTATATTGGTGATATCAGTAGCCCGAGTATCGCCCATTCAGCCGGGGTTCAAACCGAAGATCTTATTCTGTCGATCAACGGGGTTGAAACCCTGAGCTGGGAAAAGGCCAGGTTGACGATGATGCAGCAGGCCGTTGATGAGCCTGTGTTAAGGTTGCAACTGCTGGGCCGGGATCTGCAGATTCGGGACGTCGAACTGGATCTTGATGGGCTGTCGTTTTTACAGGATGAGAATGTCGACCTGCTGGAACAGCTGGGCCTGTCCATGTGGCGTCCGGATATACCACCCAAAATTGACGCAGTGATTGAGGGCGGCGCTGCACAGGCAGCCGGGGTAATGGCGGGTGACGAAATAATTGCGCTGGGCGGGATCAGGATCCGTAATATCAATCAATGGGTTGAGACGATTCGGGCTAATCCTGAAGCCGAGCTGATCTTGCTGGTGCTACGCGATCAGCAACGCGTTACATTGACGATCACACCGCGTAGCCAACTGGATGAAGGCCGGGAGATCGGGTTTATCGGGGTCCGCAATGTGGTGGAGCTACCCGAAGAGTTACGTCACAAATTGAAGGTGATCGAGCAATATGGACCGTTCGAAGCAATCGCTCAGGCGGTCAATAAAACCTGGCAGATGTCGGCTTTAACCCTGAAGGTATTAGGCAAGTTGATCATCGGTGAAGCCAGTGTCAAGAATTTGAGCGGGCCGATTACCATCGCCAAATATGCGGGGCTTTCAGCGCAGATCGGGCTGGAGCAGTTTTTTTCATTCCTCGCGATTATCAGTATCAGTTTAGGTGTATTAAATCTGCTGCCTGTCCCTATGCTGGATGGTGGCCACCTGATGTATTACTGTATTGAGATTATTAAAGGCAGTCCAGTTTCTGAAAGCGTGGAAGCTCTGGGTCAGCGTATCGGCATGGCATTATTAATGATGCTGATGACGCTGGCTATTTATAACGATGTTTTGCGGTTAGTGGAGTAGTTTCAAGTTGGTCCGTATCTTATTGCTGTTAAGCCTGTTATCGGGCTTTATAAACGCTCATGCCGAATCCTTCATCGTTCAGGATATTGAAGTCACAGGGATTAAAAAAATCGCTGTAGGCACGGTGCTGAATTATCTGCCGCTGAAAACCGGCGATGAATTTGATTATAAAGATTCTGGCAGGGTCATTCGAGATCTGTATAAAACCGGTTTTTTTAATAAGATTAGCCTGCAGCAACAGGGCGATACGCTGTTAATCGAGGTCGAAGAACGGCCGTCGATCGCTGAAGTCAATTTTGAAGGAAACAAGGAGGTTAACGATGACAGCATGCGCGATGCGCTTAAGCAGATCGGTCTCACGCGCGGCAAGATTTATAACCCAAAACTACTGGAGAAGCTGGAGCTTGAGTTACAGCAGCTGTATTACTCATTGGGTAAGTATGCGGTGCGTCTGGATGCGACCGCTACCGAGCTGGATGCGGACAGAATTCAGATCGACATCAAGATTTCAGAAGGCGCTCCCGCCAAGATTCGCAGTATTAATTTTATCGGGAATCAGGCCTTCAGTGATGCAGAGCTGCTCAAGCAATTTAACCTGGAAACGACTGACAGTGGCTGGTTTTCATCCGATAAATATTCCAGCGTTCGACTCTCCGGTGATCTCGAAAATCTCAAGTCTCATTACCTCGATAACGGTTATATCCAGTTCAATATAGATTCCAAACAGGTCACTATTACACCGGATAAAAGCGATATTAATATTGCAGTCAACCTGACCGAGGGGGATCAGTATACGGTGAATAAGATCAATCTGACCGGTGATCTGATTGTGACGGAGTCAGAACTGACGGCACTCATCTCGATCCGCGAGGGTGATGTATTTTCGCGTAAGAAAATAACCACCTCGACTAAGCATATGGCGAACCGTCTGGGTGAAGAGGGCTATGCCTTCGCTGACGTGAACGCAGCGCCCAAAATCAACGATGAAGATAAAACCGTGGAGCTTACGCTGGTGGTTAGCCCGGGTGAAAAAATGCTGGTCAGAAAGATCCAGTTTGAAGGCAATACCCGTACCATGGATAATGTTTTACGTAGAGAGATGCGGCAGATGGAAGGTGCCCAGTTTTCATCCACGGATGTTGATCGATCAAAGATACGTCTGCAGCGACTGAAGTACATCAGTGCCGTGAGTACCCGCTATGTCAGGGTGCCTGAGCAAAAGGATTTACTCGATATTGTGGTCAAGATTGAAGAGCGCTTTTCCGGCAGCTTTACGATTGGCGCCGGTTACTCTCAGGAGCAGGGCGCACTGTTCAATCTGGGGCTAACCAATGACAACATATTTGGCACCGGTAATCGCCTGGGCATTACCTTTAATAACAATAAGGCACAGGAAAAGTATGAATTGACCTATGAAAATCCTTATTACACAGCGGATGGCGTGAGTCGTGGATTTTCCCTGAACTACACCAAAACGGATGCAGCAGAAGCTTCCATATCGAATTATCTGCTGGACAAGATTCAGGTGGCCGTAAACTACGGCATTCCATTATCGGAATACAATAAAATCCGTTTCAGCGTTGGCCTTGAACGTAACGACATCCAGTTGTCCACTTTTACCTCCACCGAAATTCTTGATTTTATTATCCAGAATAATGAAGACTTTAATGCCTCCAGTAACCCGAGTGGCGATAGCTACGATAGTGTTTTTGCCAGCGTCAGTTTCAGCAAGGACAGTCGAAACCGTTTGATATTCCCGGAAAGTGGGTCGGTCAATACGGTAGGGCTTGAGGTTTATGCGGGAGACCTGGATTACTATAAAACTTTTTATCGACACCAGAGTCTATTCCCGGTGTCGGAAAAAGTGACCTTCTCATTCAAGGGTAATCTGGGCTATGGTTCTGCCTATGGCGAATCAACGGATCTGCCTTTCTTTGAAAAATTCCGCGCTGGTGGCGTTAGAACCGTCAGAGGCTACGATTTTAATAGCCTCGGCCCACTCGATTCAAGACTGGAACCTTTTGGCGGTAATGTTCAGGTCGTCACCAATACCGAGTTATTATTTCGTGTTGATGCTTTAGGAGGTGCAGATAGTTTCCGCCTTGGGTTATACTTCGACGCGGGTAATGTGTTTGCCCAGACAGATGATTACGATACGGATCAGCTGCGTGCTTCAGTCGGGATTTCGGCAAAATGGTTTACGGTCGTAGGGCCGATAGAGCTTAGTTATGCCAATCCTGTAAACGATGAAGCCGGAGATGATGTCAAGAACTTCCAGTTCTCGTTGGGAGCACCATTTTAAGAAGAGGCTGACTTGAAAAGACTAACTAAACTAATTTTGTTGTTAACTTTTTTTGGCCTGGTTACCAGCCAGAATAGTTTCGCGCAACAGCGACAGTACAAGATAGGTTTCGTAAACACCGGCACTGTTTTAAAAGAAGCACCGCAGGCCAGAAAGGTTGAAGAAAAGCTCAAGTCTGAGTTTGAAGCCCGTGAGAAAATACTGCTGGATAAGCAGCAGGAACTGCTCAAAATTGAAGAAAAAATGAATACCGATAGTGCTATTCTGTCACAGGCGGCTCAGCGCCGTCTTGAGCGTGAACTCAGACTGAAACTAAGTCAGCTCAAGTTTGAGCAGCAGGAGTTCCGCGAGGATCAGAATCTGCGACGTAATGATGAAATCAGAAATTTACAGACCGTGATTGCATCGGTTTTAAAGCGTCTGGGTGATGAACAAAAGTTTGATCTGATCCTGACTGAAGGGGTCAGCTATGTATCGGATATCGTCGATATCACCCCGATGATTATCGAGATGCTTAAAAAGCTTCCAGAACAGCCAACTCGATTGAAGTAAGCGGGATAATTTCTGGAAAACTATACCCGATTCCTGGGTTCACCTGTGCTGTGTAGAAACTAACCAGAGAGATTATCCGGCATGATCTTACCCACCACGCATCCGCATCCTGGCTTTACGGTAAGCGAACTGGCAAAGCGACTTGATTTGCAATTTCACGGCGACGCGAATCTTTGCCTTGACTCTGTCGCGTCTTTCGGCAATGCCGGCGCAACAGATCTATGCTTTTTGAAGACTATGAATTTTATCCAGGACTTAAAAAACAGTGCCTGTCAGGTGGCCATAGTCCCTGCAGACCTGAAGCCCTCGATGGTTGATAAAACCCTGCTGTTCTCAGCTAATCCGCATCTGTCTTTTGTACAGGCCATACAGTTGTTCAAACTGGATAGACGTCAGCAGCGTACGGATATCATTCATCCTGGCGCCAGTGTTCCTCTTTCTGCTGAACTGGGAAAAGGGGTCGCGATTGGCGCGAACTGCGTGATTGGTGAAAATGTACAGCTGGGCGATGGGGTACAGATCGGCGCAGGTTGTGTGATTGAAGAGGATGTCCGTATTGGCAGGAATTCCCTGTTGATGGCGAATGTTACCGTGTGCTATCAAACTCAAATAGGGGAGCATGTGATCCTGCACCCGGGAGTGGTGATCGGTTCTGACGGTTTTGGACTGGTTTATGATGCCGGTCGTTGGGTTAGAATTCCGCATCTGGGGAAAGTGATTATTGGCGATGCGGTGGAGATCGGTGCAAACACCACGGTCGATCGTGGAGCGCTGGATGACACGATCATCGGCAATGGGGTGAAACTCGATAATCTGATACAGATCGGCCATAATGTTCAGATTGGTGATGATACCGCGATAGCGTCCTGTGCAGCGATCGCGGGCAGTGTGGTCATCGGTAAAAACTGTAAAATATCCGGGGCTGTTGCGATTGCCGGTCATCTCTCTATTGCCGATGATGTGACGGTTACAGCCATGACCATGGTGACAAAAAGTATTCAAAAGGCAGGTACCTACTCTTCGGGTACCCCGTTAATGGAGAATCATTTATGGCATCGCAGTAATGTACGCTATAAAGCCCTGGATAAGATGGCAAAGACGCTATCAGAGCTACAGAAAAAATAATGCATAACGAGGCTATATGATAGATTTTGATATTCAAAAGGTAATGGATTTTCTACCACACCGTTATCCTTTCCTGTTGATTGACCGGGTGCAGGACTGTGCTCCGGGTGTATCCATGACCGCACTTAAAAATGTCAGTTTTAACGAGCCTTATTTTCAGGGGCACTTTCCAGGTCAACCGATTATGCCCGGTGTGTTAATTCTGGAAGCCATGGCTCAGACAACCGGATTACTGGCATTCTGCTCTATGAATAAAGAAGAAAGAAATAAGATTTATATGCTGGTCGGGATCGATAAGGCGCGCTTTCGTGGTCAGGTTATTCCTGGTGATCAATTAATCTTAAACGTGACTCTTGGGCGTACCATGCGTGGGATCTGGATGTATAAGGCAAAGGCCACTGTTGATGGTGGCGTTGTGGCCGAGGCCGAGCTGATGTGCAGCGCCCAGGATAAAAAATAGTGATTCACCCCAGTGCTATTATCGATCCAGCTGCGCGTCTGGGTAAAAATGTCTCAATCGGGGCGTTCAGCATTATTGGTGCTGACGTCAGTATCGGAGATGATTGCTGGATAGGCCCGCATGTGGTCATTCCTGGGCCTGCCACAATCGGTCGGGAAAACAAAATTTTTCAGTTTAGCTCGATTGGAGAAGCGCCACAGGACCTGAAGTATGCGGGCGAAACGACGACGCTGGAAGTCGGTGATCGGAATGTGATCCGTGAATATGTGACGCTTAATCGCGGAACGGTCGGAGGGATTGGCAAAACCAGCATTGGCAGCGATAATTTATTTATGGCTTATTGCCATGTCGCGCATGACTGTGTTATCGGCAATCACTGTGTTTTTGCGAATGCGGCTTCCCTCGCTGGCCATGTTGAAGTTGGTGACCATGCGATACTCGGTGGCTTCACTTCTGTGCACCAGTTTTCGCATATCGGGGCACACGCTTTCTGCGGTCTGGGTTCTGTGGTTACGCAGGATATTCCTCCCTATACCATTGCGGCGGGAGAACGGGTAAAAACCTCCGGCATCAACAAGGAAGGTTTAAAAAGGAGAGGTTTTTCGACAGAGTTGATCCGTGCATTACATAAGAGTTTTCGTCTTTTATTAAGGTCCAAACACAGCCGTGAAGAAGCGCTGGCTGAGTTAAACGCTTTGACGCAACAGTATCCAGAGGTTAATTATTTCGTCCAGTTTGTGATCCAAAGCAAACGCGGTATTGCCAGATAGTGTAGAATTCCAACAAAAGTTTTAGCTGGAAAAAGATTGAACGGCTAAAAAAATAGACGGATCTATCCGCAATAAATAACTTTTGTTTAGAGACCAGAAGTATGCATAACACCCCTAAATTATGGCTTCACGTCATCCCATTCCTGTTTTTATTCTGCCTGTTACCGTTACAGGCACAGAAACTAACCCATTACATTCCGGATAAGGACTCAGCCGACTATATCGAAGATGCCGCTGGCCTGAAAATTACCGATGATGGTCAGGTGTATGTCACCTCCACCAAAAAAGGTACGCTGCTGCTGCTACAGAATGACAGCTTCCATAAAATCTCGCTAAAACCGGATGTGTTCGGGGATACCGACCTCGCCGGGATTGATCAACTGGCCGATGGCCGTCTGGTGATCGTTAACTCCGGCAGCCATCGCATCGCTATCCTGGATAAGAAAGCTGAAAACCTGCTGATCAAATTCTCCCAGAAAGGCGGAGATGCCGGCGAGCTGGACGATGCACTCGGGCTCGCTGTTTCGATCAATAATAAAATTTATGTCGCCGATAAAAGCAATAATCGTATCTCTGTTTTTAATGATCAGGGGCTGTTTCTGAAAGCATTTGGGCAGTATGCCGATGATGCCACCGATCTATCCAGGCCGACCCATATCGCGCTGGATGCGGATGAAAATGTATATGTGCTGGAATCCGGTGATAAGAACCGGGTCAGTATTTACAGGTCAACGGGTGAGTTAATCCGGCAACTGGATAGCGCAAAAATTGGGGAAATGTTCGGTGCCCGAATTGACTTCAGTGCAATGACGGCGGATCAAGCTGGTACGCTATACCTGGCCGATGAAAATAGCCGCAAGATTCTGGTGTATAACTGGCATAACGATGAGCTTTTAAACAGTTTTGGTTCACTCGGGCAGTCACGTGGTCAATATCGTGCGATCAATCAGTTGTCGGTCAATATTCGGGGACAACTGGCGGTGCTCGACAGGGTCAATAAAAAGATTGAAATCTACCAGCTGGATAAGCAGGATTTTAAACAGCCACTGAAAACCGATGTATTCAAGCTGTCAGCCAAGGCCGACAGTAGCTGTAACGCTCAGCAGGCTTTCCACCAGCAACAGACGCTTTGCCTGAAAAAGGGTAAAGGCATTTTTATTCTGAATGCAGAGGGAAAAGAAGTTGCACAATTTGCTGCCGATATTAAAGATCCGATCGCGTTGCACAGTGGTACGCAGATCGTCGCAATTCTGGAAAAAAACCTGTTGCATGCGTATACACCTGGCGGTGAAAAAATCTATAGCATTGGTCGCTATGGTACAGCGGCGGGGGCTTTCGATGGTGCGGAATATGTATTCAGCGCTCATAACCGAGTGTATGTGGGTGATATCGGTAACCAGCGCATTCAGATTTTTGCGGGTGATGGGCAGTTTGTCGGACAGCTCAAGGCCTCAGACAAAAGTTTTTCCAGCCTGGGGCCATTTGCAGTCGATAGCCATCAGAATCTGTATATAGCGGATCAGGATAGCAAGGGACTGATCAAGGTGCTGGATAGCGCTTTTACCCCGCTGGCGGTGATCGGTGATGACCCGCTAATCGCGTTTAGAGCTAAAAAAATACACGCGCTCGACATCGATAAAAAGAATCGCCTGGTTGCCCTGGTGAGCACATCGAGGAATGATTACAGCGTCAGAATGTATGACGACCTGCGCCTGATCGAAGAGTTTGGCTCGGGTGAAAATAATGGCACCGATGTGTTTTTTGAAACGGTCGGATCACTGTCGGTATTTTCAGGTGACAAGATTGGTGTACTGATCAATGATACGGAAACAAAAAAACTGTTTAAGTTTGACTATCTGGAGTATCCCGATGCTGCCTACGGTTTACGCATAAGCGGAAATACGCAGGAAGTTATACTGGAATGGGAAAGTAGCCATAGCCCGGTGATTGCCGAGTATGAGATACAGGCTGCTGCTAACGAACAGGGACCGTTTCAGAAGCTCGCCAGTACGCAGTCTCTAAGCCATCGCTTCAGTGTGGAGCAGGCTCGCAATCTGCCCTGGTATCGAGTAGTCTCTATCAGTGGACATCAGCTCGCGGCCAAACCTTCTGCCGTGCGTGAAAACCTGTTTTACCGACTCGACTTACTGTTCCGGGCGGAGCGCTATCAGGAGGTTATAGAGCTCGCTGAACGACTACTCAAGCTGGATCAGGAGAATGCCGACATATTACAACTGAAAGCGCATAGCCAGCTGCTTGCGGGGCAAAGACTGAGCGCGATTAACAGCTATCGCCAACTGGAAAAATTTCCGCAGTATAAAAAGTCAGCGATCTACCAGCAGGTAAAGGCCTATTATGAGCTGGAACAGTACCTGGACGCGAAAGCCCTGATCGATCAGGTACTTGCGTTACGACCCGAAGAAGCGGATGCGTATCTGATCTGTGCTGAAATCAGCCTGCGTTTAAGTGATGCTATCGGTGCGGTAGGGTGTGCCGAAGATGGATTGAGTAAGCATCCGCAACACGTGAATCTGCGTTATCTTTTGGGTAAGGCCTACATTCTCGCGGCCGTTATCGACCAGGGTCTGGAAGAGTTTCAGTCCGCGGTCGATTTGCAACCGGCTAACTATGCAATCAGATTAAAGATAGCGGATCAGCTGATGCAGCTGAAGCGCTATGCCGATGCACTCAATCACTATCAGGTCGTGTCAGCGGCGTTACCCGCGTCGGCGGCTGCCACGATTGGAGAAGCCAATAGTCTGTTGAAGCTGGATCGTGATGAAGAAGCGAAAGCGATTGCGATCAAGCTCTCGGCGGATGAAGCTACCAAAGGCGATGGTTACTATGTGCTGGGCAAGATTGCCTTCAAACAGGAGAAATACACCGAGGCAGTGTTGCGTTTAACCCGTGCCGGTAAATTGAGTCCGGCCAATATTGATGGCTGGCAATCACTCGCGCAGGCCTATGTCGAAATCAATAAACCCGCGGAAGCCGTCACCAGTTTGAGTCAGGGGATCAGTGCCAATCCTGAAGCCTTTCTGCTCTACCAGCAGGCCGGGCAGATCGAATTGAACCAGGAAAATTACAGCGCGGCCAACCAGTATCTGGAAACGGCCGTCGCATTGAATGCCCAGTCGTTAGCTGCAAACCGGCTGTATGCGCGTAGCTTATACGCGACACGCAACTATAGAACGGCATCACTATATGCTGAAAGGGCGGCGAAAATCGCGCCTAAAGATATTGATGTACTGACCCTGCAGGCTGATATTGCAGACCAGCAGGGTAAGGTCGGTTCAGCGATTGAATACCTCAAAACCGCGATTAACCTGCAGCCCGCCTCGGCGGAATTACTGCACCAGCTGGGCCGGGTATATCTGAATGCCAACCTGTTTGATGCCTCCCGTGAGCACCTCGAAAAAGCCGCCGCGATTAACCCTGCCTGGGCTGATCCAGTGCTGGCTCTCGGGCAGCTATTCAGTAAGCGTCGGCTGTTTGACGACGCTATCGTCGCGTTTGAGAGGGCGGTCGAGCTGACTCCGTCGGAGGCCAATCGTGCGCTGCTGAATGCAGCCTTTGCGGATAAAAAGAAATCACTCGAGTTTGCTAATAATGCGCCGCAGCTGGTGCTGTCTGACCTGAATCTGAAACATGTTTTTTCGGCCGCCTATAAAAAATATGCAGAGCAGTCGCTCGGTAGTGTCAATCTGAAAAATGTCAGTGCGACCGATTACGGCAATCTGGAGTTGTCCTTCCAGATCAAGGAGTATATGGATTTTCCAGTGTCACAGAAAATTGACCAGCTGGCGGGCAACACCTCGAAATACTTCGATTTCAAGGTCACCTTTAATAACAAGATTCTGGATGTGGATGAGGATATAGGTGTACAGGTTGAAGTTCGGCTTTCGTTCCAGAGAGACGGCAAGACCGACTCGATCCGACTCACCCAACCGATGACGATTTATGGCAAAAATGCAATGGTCTGGGGCGATGCCAATATGGTGGGTTCTTTCGTCACGCCGAAGGATGACACCCTGCGTGATTATGTGCGGCGCGCGATTAATAATTATCAACCTGCGGTCGGTCCGCTGAACGACAAACTGGTCTCGGCGATGACTTATTTCAGTGCGCTGACGGCAGCGGGCACGCGCTATAGCGTTGATCCTAATACGCCCTATACCACGTTACGCGATGACCAGGTTGATTATGTTCAGTTCCCGCGTGAAACCCTGAAGCTGAAGAGTGGTGACTGTGATGACCTGTCGGTGTTGTTGAGTGCAGGGCTGGAAAACCTGGGCATAGAAACTGCTTTTATCGAGGTGCCGGGACATCTGTTCATGATGTTTAATACCGGACTGCTGGAGCCGGATGCCAGCCTGATCAGCCAGAACCGTAGCCTGCTGGTGGTACGCGATCAACAGATCTGGATTCCGCTCGAAGCCACCATGGTGAATGCGAGTTTTTCCGAGGCGTGGGCCGAGGGTGCCAGGAAATACCATGCCGCGCTAGCCGACAATACACTGAGTGTGATTGATCTGAAAAAAGCCTGGGAGCATTACCGCCCGGTAACGCTGGCAAAAGCCAGTTATAACATCGAAGATCCGGATAAACTGCAGGCTCTGGCACTGGTTAAAACGGCACAGACCCAGCTGTTATCCAAAAGTGTCGACCGCCTGATTCTGCCGTATCAGAGCATGATTGCGAATAATCCTGAGAATATCAATGCACGACTACAGGTCGCAATCCTGTATAGCCGTTATGGCCTGTACGATGATGCTCAGCAGGTGTTTGATGTGCTGCATGAACTGGCTCCAGAGAATAGCGCCGTGCACAGTAATCAGGGCAATCTGTATTTGCTGTCGGGTGGTTACGACAAGGCCCTGGCAAGCTATCGTCAGGCGATAAAACTGGATGATAAAGATGGTGGTATCTGGCTCAATCTGTCGATGGCCAACTATCGAAAAGGTGATTTAAAAACGGCTGCCGCAGATTATCAGCAGGCCGTCTCCCTGACCCCGGAACTGAATCAGCAATATTCCGCCTATAGCAAATTATTGAGTCAATAAAGGTATCAATTCATGTCACGTAAACTATTCAATCTGGCTCTGATCCTGATCATTTGTACAGGGTTTAGTCTGCCGGTTATGGCGCAGAGCATCATCAAGGAAAACGAGACCCATAGTGTTTTCAAAGGGCTGTTTTTTTCAGTCTGGTCGCGCTTACGTGACCTCAACCCGCATCAGCGACAGTCAGCCAGGGCTGAGGTCGTGTATACCGCGGGTATCCGCGGCGCGGAATCGACTGAAACCCTGATTCAGCCCTACTGGAAAGATGATCTGAGTAAGGATCCGGCTTTTCAGCAGGAATTAAAGCAGTTCTCGGTTGCCCAGCAACTGATGGATAAAGGGGAGCTAATGGCATCGGTAGAAGCTTTTGACACCTTTATCGGTGCATACCCGGGTAGTGATCTGCTGGCGAATGCCCAGATTGCGAAGGGAATGTGCCTGGCTGGAGCTGGTAAAAATAGTGAAGCCGTGGCGATCCTTAATCAGTTTATCGAAACCTATCCAGTGCATCCTCTGAGCGCTGATGCCGGAGAGTTGTTAACCCAACTGAAATGAAAAAGCTGAACATTCTCGCTATTGAAACATCCACTGAAGCCTGTTCAGTTGCCTTATTGAGCCATCGTGGACTGTTATTCAGCGAGTTTGAATTAACCCCTAGACAGCATACCCAGTTTTTACCACGCATGATGGATTCAGTGCTGGTACAGGCTGGCCTGTTTAAAAAAGAACTCAGCCATATTGCCTACGCCAGTGGCCCAGGTGCCTTTACCGGGGTAAGAATTGCGGCATCAACCGCGCAGGGAATTTCGATCGGGCTGAATATTCCTCTGGTAGCGATCTCTACACTCGCCGTACTGGCGCAGCATTGCTATCACATCCATCACACAGAGCAGGTACTGGCAGCGCTGGATGCGCGCATGGGGGAAGCCTATGTTGGCAATTATCAACTGAATAGCAGGAGCGGGTTGCTGCAACTTTACGGCGAGGAAACACTGGTCAGATTGAATCAATTGCTGCCACCCGAACATTATTTCCTGGCCGGTTCAGGTTTCAAGGCCTGTCGTGAAGCCGGATGTTTAGTCGCTCCAGAGACTATAGTCGACGCCGATCTCCTACCGCATGCAAGTGCACTCGTGCAACTTGCGGAACACGCCATCAAACAGGGGAAAACCTTGACTGCCGATCAAATTCAGATCAATTACATCCGTAATAAGATCGCCGAGAAAAAGAAAGTTCCCAGGCTATGAGTAACATTCAACAGGGGCTCGTGTATCCCTACGGTGCGCCTGAATGTAGCGGTCTGATCAAACAGTCTGCGCAGGACTTCAAGGTGTCAGAGCAACTGGGTTTTACCCCGACGGGTAGCGGAGAGCATCTGTTTCTGTATGTGCAGAAAACCGACTTAACAACCCCGCAGCTGGTTGACCAGCTAGCCGAACAGCTGGCTATCGCTCCCAGGCTGATCGGTTACTCCGGGTTAAAAGATAAACAGGCCGTCACCGAGCAATGGATAAGCGTGCATCTTCCCGGTTGCAGGCAAATGCCCGAGATTCAATCAACCCCGCAATGGCAGATTTTAACCAGTGACTGGCACGATAAAAAACTACGCGTTGGAACCCATCGCTCGAATCGTTTCGACATTGTGATCCGTCAGCTGGACGGGAATTGCGCTAATCTGCAACAACGTATAGAGCAGATAGCTGAATCCGGTTTTGCCAATTATTTTGGCGAACAACGCTTTGGTGCACAGCAGGATAATGTTGATCAGGCGCTTAAGATACTGAATAACCGGCATAAAAATAAACGTCTCAGCCGGCATAAAAAAAGCCTGTTTCTGTCTGCTCTGCGAAGTGAGCTGTATAACCAGATGCTGTCCAGCCGAATTGCACAGGGTCACTGGCTGCAACCGTTACAAGGTGATGCCCTGATGCTGGCAGGAACCCAGTCGGTGTTTAGTGAGGCGCTGGATGATACCATCCGTCAGCGCTATACAGAGCTGGACCTGCATAGTGCCGTGAGTCTGTATGGAACGGGTGACAGCCGTCTGCAGGATCAGGCGCTTGTGATCGAAGAAGCGGTTCTGGATGCCAACACGGCTTTGCGTGAAACCCTGTTACAGGAAAAGTTAAAGCGTGCATGTCGCGCAAACCGCGCCATCGCGCATCATTTAAGCTATGTGTATGTGGCGGATAAAAACGAAATCCAGCTTCAGGTCGAACTCGATAGAGGGGTTTATCTAACCAGTCTATTACAGCATTTTGTGGATAGCACGGCAGGCTAAGTATCCGGCACGGATACCTTAATGCTTAAGTAGTCCGAATACGGAATAGCCGATGATCTGGATGCAACCGTAAATCACCAGTATCAGGCCCAGACTAAAACGTAGTTTTTGATTCTGCAGCAGGCTCTTCAGGTTTTGCGCAAAATGCCCAATCAGCAACAGGGTGGGCAGGGTTCCCAGCCCAAACACCAGCATGGTAAGCGCTGAATCGAGTGGATTAAGCTGAGTAAGCGCCAGCGCCAGCGCTGAATAAACCAGTCCACAGGGTAGCCATCCCCATACCAGACCCAGTTTAAGTGCGCTCCAGGCGGTTTGTGCCGGCAGGTATTTTCTACCAAAGGGTTCAATTTTCTGCCAGATTTTCTGTCCTGCTGTTTCCAGGTATTTAAAGCTATTCAGTAGCTGACTGATATACAGCCCCAGCAGGATAAAAAATAATCCGGAAATCTTCATCGAGAAGGTATGCGGGTCGGGCAGTAACTGGATCAGACGACTGGAAAAAAAGCCAACCAGCAGACCTAGCAGGCCATAGGTTGTGATACGTCCGATGTTATAAAACAGCTGAATAACGAGCGGTTGTTGCGCTGACTTTTGATTAAAGTTGGTGCTGAGGGTACTGATGATGCCTCCACACATGCCGACGCAGTGGGTAGAGCCGATCAATCCCATCAGCAGTGCTGATAATAAGCTGGCAGTGAGCATGTCATGAAGTGATATTCATCAGAATGTTTTCAGAGTTTTTGGTCGAAAAGCTCTGTTTCAGACGCCATGTATCCTCGGATGATATCTGTATAAACCAGCGTCCTTTGATAACCGGTGGTTTGATATAGCCCCGATAGTCCGCACTCTGGCCAATCTGGCTGAGTGTCGTCACCTGATCCAGTCCGGAGCGAGTGCGGTGTATCAGTTTAAAAGAAATTTCCGGTTTTAACTCAAACGGCAGTCTGGAGGAGAGCGAAACCAGCACTTCCCCGGTCTGGGTATTGGTATCAACAAAGGCACTCAGGCCAAGGTCTTTGGCCATTTTATCGTGATTGATGACCTGATTGATCTGCAGACCCTTCTTGTAATAGTCATCCACCACCAGGCCGTCTTCGGTATTCACGGCAATAAAGATGGTCGCTATACCCGCTACCACTGCCAGTGCAGGGAAGAAAATAACCAGCCATACCATTGGGTTACGAAACCAGGGTCCATCTTTAACGGTCTTATCCTGTCGCATATTATCGCGCTCGTGGGCCAAGGAAGCGGGCTTCCTCGGTAACACTGAGATTGGTATCGACGGCCTCCAGCGTAAAGAATATTTCGGTCGTACGTTGCTTCAGATTTTCAGGGTCAACTTCAATACTCATCGGGATTTCAACTACGGAGCCAGAGTCAGCATAGATTCGTTGTTTAGCCAGGTTTAGCTTAAGATCCTTGATGCCTTCTACAGACAGCCGGTATTCATGCCCGACGACATCTTTATTGATGACTTTCAGGGTATATACGTTTTCCAGCATGCCCATGCCGGTTTCACGGAACAGTGCATTCCGGTCACGGATAATATCCAGTTCGATAGGGGAAAGATTCATGATAGCAATAATGGTACCTATTGTGATTCCGAGCAATATCATTCCGTACACCAGGATACGTGGACGAAAGGCACGGGTGCGATCTCCATTCAACATATTTTCAGTAGTGTACTTGATCAGGCCTTTTGGATAGCCCATCTTGTCCATTACATCATCACAGGCATCGATACAGGCGGCGCAGCCGATACACTGATACTGCAGGCCGTCGCGAATATCGATACCGGTCGGACAGACCTGTACGCAGATTGAACAGTCCACACAACTGCCAAGACTCACCTGATCTGGAGCCTGGCCTCTTTTACGCGATCCTCGGGGTTCCCCGCGTTTTTCATCGTAGGAGATGATCAGCGTATCCTTATCGATCATCGCGCTCTGGAAACGGGCATAGGGGCACATATAGGTGCACACCTGTTCACGCATCCAGCCGGCATTGCCGTAAGTCGCAAAGCCGTAGAAAAGAATCCAGAACCATTCCCAGGGCCCGAGATTGAGGGTTGGTATAGCGGCGGACAGATCCAGAATCGGAGTGAAATAGCCGACGAAGGTAAAGCCGGTAAACAGTGAAAAAGCGATCCAGATAAAATGTTTGCTAAATTTTTTGAAAAACTTTTTTGCATTCATCGGCATTTTATCGAGCTTCATCTGTTGCTGACGGGTGCCTTCGATAAAACGCTCAATATATAAAAAGGACTCGGTCCAGACGGTCTGAGGACAGGCAAAACCGCACCACAGGCGTCCGGCAAGCGCGGTAAAAAAGAACAGTGAAAGCGCCGCGATGACCAGTATCATGGTCAGGTAAATAAAATCCTGCGGCCAGAAAATCATCCCCAGGATGTAGAACTTACGTTCCGGTAAATCAAACAGTATGGCCTGACGCCCATCCCACATCAGCCACGGCATAATATAGAAGAAACCGAGCAACAGAGAAACACCAGAAACTCTTAACGCAGCAAACAGACCATGGACCTGCCGAGGATAAATTTTCTTCCTTTTTTGATAAAGGTCCTGTTCTATGGATGGCGTTTCCGTAGTGGTCGCCTTTTTTTGCTCAGTCATAATAGTCGTCTTAAACAGTTTTTAAATCAGGTTTAGTAAAAGCCAGGGAACATCTACACATACATACAGGATGTTACTCGATAGCACTCAAGTCGTTTAACAAAGTGTTACTAAGGAAATAAATAGAAACACACCGTGGACGTTGAGGGCTACTTCGCTTCATCCTTGTTCATCGCACAGGGTTTGCAGGGTTTAGCAAAGTACAGCGTCAGTAAACAGGGTAAAGCGGTGAATACCCAGAATAGCAGAAATCCGATCGAGTAAGCGCCCAGTCTGGAGACGTCGTAGTCCATAAACACATTTAATGGATCAAACAGGGTGAAAAACACAATGGTCTCTACCCCGGCTACCAGAAATGAGGGCCATAAAACAGCGATTATTTTCTGTATAACAGGGATGTCATTCTGGGTTGATTTTTTGGTTTCAGTCATTTATTTGCCCCTTTAATTATTATAAACAGATCATCGCTGATCTGGTTTGTATAAGCCTCAGCGTTGCCATTATAGGTGCTTTAGCGATTTGGAAAAGTTATTAGCGATCTGTAACCGCAGAAACGCACTCCTGTTCAGCTCGCCTGGGGCCAATTGAGTCATCCTCAATATACTAAACGTCACTGACATGGTGTATTAAGCATCCTTTTTTATACTGTTATCTGACGGTTTATCATCATCCAGAGCGAGCCTGGCGGCTTCATCGAAATCTTTTTTCCGATTAGCGCTATATGCCCACAGCACGATACCGATAAATACAATAAAGACCACGACGGTCCAGATTGAGTGCATAAAACTAGTCATCATTAAAATCCTCTTTGGAAACACCTTAAATTCTGGCGCTATCTTGGACCTTTACAGGCCTGACTCAAACACCTGGCCTGGGTTTTACAGCGCGGGCTATTTTCAGCCGCTAAAAGCTAAACAATGCGCCAGGATGTAGATAAATAAGCAAACTCTAATAAAGTGCTTTATTTTCGTTTTTTTCCGGCCTAAATGCAAAAAATAAGGCTAACCTGAGTTAACCAATCTGAATTCATTTGATGAAGTTTTTGGTGAAACGTTCGCTCACGAAAAGTAACAAAAAGCGGGCAGAATAAACTCAGGCGTATGTTAAACCATTTCCGCATTGTTATTTCTACAATAGTGATATGGTGTAAACTTGCGGCAAGTAAGTTGGTTTTTTCAATGATTAGGCCAGAGGTGAAAATTATGCCAGAAATTAATCACAGGGTCGGGATAAAAGCTTCAGTACAGCAGGTTTATCAGGCTCTGACTACCGATGCAGGGTTGTCCGGCTGGTGGACCGAGGATACCTCCGGTGCAGGTGCGGTTGGGTCCATTATTAAATTTCGTTTTAATGGCGCTGGCCCGGATTTTGCGGTTAGTGAGCTTGTGCCCGATAAAATTGTACGCTGGAAACATTCTGGAAACATACCGGAAGCCTGGATGGATACGGAGATATTGTTTCAAATACAGCCTGAGGATGGACAGACCTTCGTCAGATTTACTCATTCAAACTGGCAGGCGAGTAGCGACTTTATGGCGCATTGCAGCACCAAGTGGGCGGTGTTTTTGTTAAGCCTGAAACAGCTGCTGGAAACCAGACGAGGTCAGGCCTTCCCACAGGATATTCAGATAGATCATTCCGAGTAGTTCGGGCTTGCCCCGTGTTAGCGATGTTGGGCTAATCAGCGGATTTCGGCGAACAGCGGGAGCAAGGGTTACTGATTGCCACAGGCTCTGGATAACTTCCTTAAAAACCGACAGAATACGCGCACTCAGAACTTGTTGGTGAGCGATCCAGCTTTCCAGACGGTCTGAACTCCATGCAGTTTGCATAGCTTAAATTTATTTTTCAGGGAAAAATGGCGTCACCTCAGGTAATTAATTCCAGTCACACCGATGTCGGTGCTGAACACTGTTTCCATTGTGGATTACCATTGAAGGGCAGTGAGCTGGTGGTTGAGATCGATCAGCAGTTACAGCCAATGTGCTGTACCGGTTGTCAGGCGGTAGCGGATGCAATCGTGCGTTCGGGGAATACCAGTTATTACCGCTTTCGAGAGGAGAAATCGGCCACGGGTAAGGATCTGGTGCCGGAGTTTCTGAATAAAATCAAGGTTTACGACCATCCTGCAGTACAGCAGCAGTTTGTTCACTCCAGTTCTGCACACATCAAACAGGTTTCGCTGATTATCGAAGGGATCGTGTGTGCGGCGTGTATCTGGCTGAATGAACAGTACCTGCGTCAGTTGCCCGGTATCATTAGCGTGAATATCAATTATTCTACCCATCGTGCGCATGTGGAGTGGGATGATGAAAGGCTCAAACTGAGTGAAATACTGGCGGCTATTTCGAGTATTGGTTACCTTGCGCATCCCTATGATCCGGCCACTCAGCAACAATTGTATGAAAATCAGCGTAAGCAGCTGATTCGTCAGATCGGCATTGCCGGCCTGTTCGGGATGCAGATCATGATTTTTGCGGTGGCGCTGTATGGTGGTGACTGGTGGGGTATCAGCGAAAGTTTCCGTTCGTTCTTTCGGGTGTTGAGTTTATTGCTGACCACTCCGATCATACTGTATTCAGCACGCCCCTTTTTCCGTGGGGCATGGATGGATCTGAAGCATCGCCGCGCCGGGATGGATGTACCGGTTACGCTGGGACTGACGCTGGCTTATAGCGCGAGCTGTTATAACACCTGGAGCGGTGAGTCGGATGTGTATTTCGATTCGGTTGCGATGTTCGTTTTCCTGCTGTTATCGGTACGCCTGTTCGAGTTATCGGCTCGCAAAAAAGCCGCAGAAAAGATTGAATCCCTGACCAATCTAACCCCTGCTATGTCGAACCGACTGAATCCGGATGGCAGCATTGACGTGGTGCCCACGGTCGAGCTGACGCTGGCCGATACCATTCTGGTGAAGCCTGGGGAAACCATTCCCACCGATGGAGTACTGCTGTCGGAACAGGCGCTGGTGGATGAAGCCCTGCTAACCGGTGAGCAGCATGCAGTGACTAAACAGGCCGGCGATATTCTGATTGGTGGCAGTTTTAACCTGGAACAACCGATCCAGTTACAGGTGCATCAACTGGGTCAGGATACCGTACTGTCGGGCATTAAACGCCTGATTGAGCAGGCGCAGGGCTTCAAGCCGAATATCGCGCAGCTGGCAGACAGGGTGGCGAGTATATTCGTTTCGGTATTGCTGCTGTTGGTGGTGGTTGCCGGTATCGTCTGGTGGCAGATTGATCCCACGCGGGTATTACCGGTACTGGTCGCGACGCTGGTGGTGACCTGTCCCTGTGCATTGTCGTTAGCGACCCCGGCATCGCTGTCGGCAGCAATCGGGGCGCTTACGCGTGATGGCATGCTGGTCGCGAAATCGCGTGCACTGGAAGTAATGCCGCTCATCGATACGGTGATTTTCGATAAAACTGGAACCCTCACCAGTGGGGTATTAAGTCTGCAGCAACAGTTCGATTCCGTGACTAGCGAGAGCGCCACACATCGCCGCATTGCACACAGTCTTGAACTGCATTCCGAACATCCGATTGCGCGTGCGCTGGTCGATCATACACTCAAGCCTTTTAGCGTTAAAAATCTGCAAAATAAGGTTGGCAATGGGATACAGGGTGAAATCGACGGTGTCACTTATTACATTGGTAATGCGGGGTTTATCGCCGGTATTGCCAGCTTACCCGAGACTGTACAGTTTGCACCGGATTTGCAGGTGGTGCATCTGGTGCGTGAGAGTCAATGGCTGGCGAGTTTCTGTTTTAGCGATCCACTCAAGTCGGATGCGTTACTAACCGTGCAGCAATTAACCCGGCGCGGGATCGATGTGCGTATTCTGAGTGGTGACCGTCAATCCTACGTAGCCTCAATTGCCGGGCAGCTGGGTATCGAACATTTCGATGCCGAACAGTTACCGGGTGACAAGCTGCAAAAAGTCAAACAGTTGCAGCTGCAGGGACATAAGGTGGCGATGGTTGGTGACGGTATCAATGATGCGCCGGTGCTGGCGGCAGCGGACCTGTCGATCTCTTTATCGGTCGGAACCGATCTGGCCCGGGCCGCGTCTGATATGATTATCAACGGTGGTCAGCTGGCACCAATCGTTGCATCGATCGGCATCACAACAAAAATGATGCGCATCATTCGGCAGAATTTTTTCTGGGCGATTGGCTATAACCTGGTCGCTGTACCGTTTTCAATGGCTGGACTGGTGCCGCCATGGCTGGCCGCAATCGGGATGTCGTTAAGCTCCCTGATCGTGGTATTGAACGCTTTACGTCTGAGGCTGTAACGATGGAAATTTTATATTTATTAATCCCGCTGGCGATGATTATTCTGGTCGTTATCGCCGGTTTTTTCTTCTGGTCGGTCAAGTCCGGGCAGATGGATGATCTGGAAGGTCCGGCCTACCGCATTCTGATGGATGATGATACGGTAAAACCGGTGCGTGAATCTGTAGACAAAGATAGCAGTACGCTTAAAAAGGAGCCGGAGTAAAGTCTTTGGCTTCTGATGTGCTAGTTAAGGGTTTTGAGATACACATAACTGGCGCCAATCCCACCATCCCTGAGCTGGGCCGGACAGTAGGCGAGTACCATCGGTTGCTGGCTCAGCCAGTGTTGGACCATCGGTCGTAATACCGCTGCGCCCTGAGACCGATATCCCTGACCATGAATAATCAGCAGCATTTTTGCCTGCTGCTGCAGTGCCTGATGCACAAATTGCTCCAGTTCACGCTGAGCAGGTTGCAGGCGCGAGCCGTGCAGATCCAGTACATCATCAATCGCCAGTTGCCCCATGCGGATCTTGCGTTGCATTTTTTTCTGTAAGCCGTGGTGAAACCAGCTTTCCACCGTAGCGTCTGGTATTTCAGTGCTGATTAATTGCAAGTTGTGTTGTGGGGTCAGATCCTTTTCCGCGTGGTTTATGCGAAAACGGCTCTTCGGTTTCTGTTCGAACAGATTGACCCTGTCCTGCTGCAAAGGTCGTACACCTTTGATCGCCTGCAGGAAACTGTCTGTATCATCTTCTGGGTTTTTACTCATCGCTACGGGTCATATGGAGTTCGGCTGAACAGGATTCATTGATGTCTGCTTCGGGGTGACAAAATGGAGTTTACCGGAGCTTGTGCCAGACCGCTATAAAGGATGCTTTATGCGCGTTTTATCCTGATTTTTCAGGCAAATTAATACCTGACCCTGATCGAATTAGTTTATTATTCGCACTAATTTTAATTTGTAGTGAAAAATGCACATTTTAATCAGTAATGATGATGGTTATCTCGCTCCCGGGTTGAAGGCGATTGCCGACGAGCTGTCCAGTCTGGCGCGTATCACGGTGGTTGCGCCGGATCGAAACCGCAGTGGTGCCAGTAACTCTTTAACCCTGCAACGTCCGTTACGTGCCGATATGACGCCGCTCGGTTTTTACAAGGTAGATGGGACTCCTACCGACTGTGTGCACCTGGCATTAACCGGTCTGTTAACAGACGAGCCGGACATGGTGGTATCGGGTATCAACTCAGGTGCCAATCTGGGTGATGACGTGATCTATTCCGGGACCGTGGCTGCCGCGACCGAAGGCCGCTTTCTGGGTTTGCCGGCACTCGCGGTGTCACTCACCGGCAAGCATGAACAGCATTATGCGAGCGCAGCCAGAGCGACCGGCATCATCATCCGCCGGCTGCTGCAGGACCCGCTGCCTGAGGATACCATTCTGAATATCAATGTGCCGGATCTGGCATGGAGTGAAATCAAGGGTTTCAGGGCTACGCGACTTGGTTTTCGTCATCGAGCAGAACCGGTGGTGCAGCAGCGTGATCCCTATAACCAGAAGATTTACTGGGTGGGGCCGGCAGGGCAGGAGCAGGATGCCGGCGAAGGCACCGATTTCTTTGCGATCCGACAGGGCTATGTTTCAGTAACGCCATTACAGATCGATCTGACCCGACACGAAGGGGTCAAACCTTTACAGAACTGGCTGCGAGGCCTTTCCCTTGATGAATAATCTTTCCAGCAAGCAGTTGCAGGGTATCGGCATGACGTCGCAACGCACGCGTGATCGTCTGATCGACCGCCTGCAGCAGCGAGGAATCACCAACTCCAGAGTGCTGGAAGTGATGAGAAATACACCGCGCCACCTGTTTGTAGATGAAGCGCTTTCGCATCGAGCCTATGAAGACACGGCACTGCCGATAGGTTATGGGCAGACCATTTCCCAGCCTTTTATTGTCGCTTTGATGACGCAGATGCTGCTCGAGTCCGGCACCCCTTCATCGGTACTCGAGATTGGTACCGGTTGCGGCTATCAGACTGCGATCCTGGCTCAGCTGATCGCTCATGTCTACAGCGTTGAGCGCATTGGCAGCCTGCATCAGCAGGCTCGCAAAAGACTGGCCGAATTACGACTGTACAATGTTGAGCTCAGGCATACCGATGGCAATGCTGGCTGGCAAGGTTCAAGTATCCAGTTTGACCGCATCATCATGACTGCAGCCTGTAAGGATGTACCCCGTAAGCTGGCCGATCAGCTGAATGATGGCGGAGAAATGATTTTGCCTTATGACGATGGCAGCAGTCAGGTGCTAATGCGCATCACCCGCCAGGGTGATGATTACGAAACGGAAGCCTTCGATGCGGTATCCTTTGTACCTCTTTTACCCGGAACCGTCTGATCCTGATGAAACTTTTTGAAAACCTGTACCAGTCAGTGATAAGCGCAGCATCCAGCAAAAATGCCCCCAGGGTTCTTTCCGGCTTAAGTTTTGTGGAGTCTTTTATTCTGCCTTTTCCGCCGCCAGATGTGATGCTGGCACCGATGTCGCTGGCAAACCCTGCGCGTGCCATGTATTACGCGATGCTGACATTGGTTGCTTCGTTGGCCGGTGGCATTGTTGGCTATCTGATCGGGGTTTACGGTTTCGATCTGGTACAACCCTATATTTTGCAGTGGGGCTATCAGCCGGTGTTTGACAAAGCCATGGGCTGGTTTTCTGTATGGGGCTTCTGGGCGGTACTGGTGGCCGGCTTTTCACCGGTACCTTATAAAATATTCACGATTTCAGCTGGCGTGCTGAGTCTTGCGTTTATCCCCTTTATGCTGGCCTCGTTGATCGGGCGCGGTACACGGTTTTATCTGGTGGCCTATGTGCTGTCGCGCTATGGCAAGGCGATCGAGCCCAAACTGCTGATGTATATCGAAAAAATTGGCTGGTTTACAGTAGCGGTATTATGCTCCGCCATCCTTTATTACAGCCTGCGCTAATGAGCCGCTTTTTGTTTCCATTATTAGTGTTTAGCATGGTGTCGCTGACAGGGTGCAATGCACTGCAGCAGCAGCGCCTGAATGGCCCCGGCTGGTATATGGTGAAACAGACAGATACGCTGTATTCCGTGGCCTGGCGCTACGGGCTGGATTATCAACAGCTGGCTGAATGGAATGGAATAGCCGATCCCTACGTCATTCATCCGGGGCAACAGCTGATTCTTATTCAACCGGCAACGTTGCCCGCTGTAACTATGCCTGCTGTAGTGGCCGAACCCACTACCGATAAAGCGCCTTCAACACCGCGCCCGGTAGTGGTCAAAAAACTGGATGTTGCAGAAACTCAGCAGATCATATGGCGCTGGCCAACCGAGGGCGATGTACTTAACCGCTTCTCCTATAAAGAACTCGATAAACGTGGTATTGATATTGCAGGAAAAGTAGGGCAACCTGTATTTGCGGTTGCCGATGGTAAGGTGGTGTATAGCGGAACGGGTCTGGCTGATTATGGCAACCTGATCATTGTTAAACATAACAGTACCTATTTAAGTGCCTATGCGTACAACAGCGGCCGACTGGTAAAGGAAGGTGACCCAATAAAAATAGGTGCCCATATCGCCGATATGGGAACAGGTAAGGACAATAAACCCATGCTGCATTTCCAGATTCGCAAGAAAGGGAAGCCGGTCGATCCATTACTTTATTTACCCGAAAATATTTGAGTAAAATCTACTCTCAATGAGGCTTTCAGCATGAGCAAACCAAGTGCCCCGTCAATCTTCCAGGATGAAGAAATTCCCGCCGATGAAATTACTGAATCGAATCTTGATGACGACTCAGATGATGCGAAATCGATCGAATTGTCTGACCTGGATGCTTCCCTTAATGACGATGATGACAGCGATGACAGCGATGACGACACAAAACAAAAGTTCGTCGAAAGACGTAAGCCGGTTGAACGCCGTAAGGCACTTACGCGGCGTTCCTCTGATGACCCCACTCGCATCTATCTGAGTGAAATAGAAGACTCTCAGCTGTTGACGGCGCAGGAAGAGGTGTTTTACTCACGACTGGCGCAAAAGGGAGATTCGAAGGCACGCGATAAAATGATTGAATGTAACCTCAGGCTGGTGGTGAAGATAGCCAGACGCTACATGAATCGTGGACTGCCTTTGCTCGACTTGATCGAGGAAGGCAATCTGGGCCTGATCAGGGCGGTCGAAAAGTTTGATCCTGAACGAGGCTTCCGCTTTTCTACCTATGCCACCTGGTGGATACGTCAGACCATCGAGCGCGGCTTGATGAACCAGACACGCACTATCCGGCTTCCGATTCATGTGATCAAGGAGCTCAATACCTATCTGCGCACCGCACGTAAACTGACACAGGATCTGAAGCAGGAAGCGACTGCGGAAGATATTGCCAGAACCCTTAACAAGCCGATAGAAGACGTCGAAAAAATGCTCAAACTGGCCGAGAGGGTGAGTTCTGTCGATGTTCCCATGTCGGGCGATGGTGAGCGCCCGTTACTGGATATTATCCCGGATGAAAACAACCTCGATCCGTCGCTGATCCTGCAGGATGAGTCGGTGTTACAGCATCTGGATGCCTGGCTGGATGAGCTAGATGATAAGCAGCGAGAAGTTGTGGTCAGGCGCTTTGGCCTGCGTAACCACCCGCGCGGTACACTGGAGGAAGTCGGGCTGGAGCTGGGCGTCACGCGTGAACGGGTGCGACAGGTTCAGATGGAAGCTCTACGCCGCCTCAGGCGAATACTGGAGAACAAAGGCTATTCGCGCGATAACCTGTAACGCGAGGCAGCTTGATGATCTTATCCGCCATTAAAGTCATTTTTACTTTACTCGTATTCTGCCTGCCACCAACGCTACAGGCAGAGTCATTTAGCCGTTCTTTTGGTGTCAGTTTTGTTCGAATCAATCCCGGTAGTTTTATCATGGGGAACCAGCATTTCGGTGAACTGGCCACAGAAGTACCTGGCGAACGGATGGAAAGCCTGAAAAAAGAACTCCCTGCGCATAAGGTTACGATCAGCAAAGAGTTTTATCTGGCCACAACAGAAGTGACCCAGGCGCTGTGGCAGGAGATGATGCATGATCAGCCCGGCAAGGAAGAGCGATGGGAGCGAGAAGACTGGGCCAGCATACCGGTCAGTCGTGTCAGCTGGGAAGATGTTAAGGAGTTTATACAGCAACTCAATATGCTCGATTCAGAATACCGCTACCGCCTTCCAACCGAAGCAGAGTGGGAATACGCAGCACGCGCCGGCAGCTCTGGGTTACGCCCATTCGACTTCAATGCGATGGGCGATTATGCCTGGTACCGGGATAACTCAGGTGATAAACCGATGCCGGTGGGCAGCCTGAAGCCGAATGCCTGGGGCCTGTATGACATGATCGGTAATGTATGGGAATGGGTGGAAGACTCCTATGATCCTGAATATTACCAGTATTCTCCTGAACTCGATCCCCGCGGTGGTGATAATGCCTACCGCAAGTCGATGCGCGGGGGGTCCTATCACTGCACCACGGAACGGGTGCGTGTTGGCATACGTGGGTCGTTTGACGAAGAGCGTTCCATGTCGGTGCTTGGGTTTCGTCTGGCGGCTGAAAAACGTTAGTCTATCGATTCGCTGTGTGAGCACTGCCTTTTTCCGAAAGATATTAAGTAGCGTTCTTTAACCGCATTGCATCAGGCCTTCCTGGCCGCTAGATCCTGCCTTTTCCCGCCATAACAACCCTGTTAACGGTTGTTGAAGTGGTTTTTTAGCCCAATATCAAGTCTGGATTTTGATCCAGGTCAACGCCGCTAAAGTTAGCCGATTATGCTCACGGCTGAGCGCTACAAAAGAGTTTTCGATTGGTGCAGTATAGTCCCTGGAGGGAGCCAATCATGGACAGCTTATACTGGTTTAAAACGCGGATTTTATTGCTGATTGTTAGCGCACTGCTGATCAATGCCTGCGGAGGTGGAGGAGGCAGCAGCAACCCTGCTGCAAACAATCAACCACCCATAGCTGTTTTTACGGCGAACCCTGACTCTGGGACTGCTCCGCTAGCGGTCAGCTTCAATGCCTCTGCTTCTTCTGATAATGATGGCTCGATTGTTAGCTACATCTGGGACTTTGGCGACGGTAGCAGCGCCTCGGGTGTGAACTCATCCAACACTTTCGTTACTTCCGGCAGTTACACAGTCAAGTTGACCCTGACCGACGATGATGGAGCCACGGCTTTGGTACAACATGCGATTTCGGTCGCAGCCCCCAACCAGTCCCCGATCGCGGCCTTCACTTCTACGCCCGATAGCGGGATTAGCCCACTACTGGTCAACTTCGATGGCGCTGCATCTTTTGACCTGGATGGCAGCATCGCGAGTTACGTCTGGGATTTTGGTGATGGTAAGTCGGCCAGTGGTGTCAGCTCAAGTAATACCTTCCTGAATACCGGCAGTTACACGGTTAGCCTGACGGTCACCGATAATGATGGTGCGACCGATAGCAGCCAGCAAAGTATCAGTGTTCAGGCCATTAGCGTTGACACGACCCCTCCCACGATCAGTTTTAGTGCTCCGATAGCGGCTGCAACCCTGAGTGGCGCGCAGGTATTAAGTGCGAACGCGACCGATCAGAGCGGGATTGATCGGGTCGATTTCCTGCTCGATGGCACACTCCTCGCGAGTGCTGTCACCTCACCGTTTCAGATCAACCTCAACACCGCCGGCTATGGCGATGGCGCCCATACACTGACGGCCGTGGCCTACGATGCAGTTGCTAACAGTGCCAGCGACAATATCACGGTGACGCTGCAGAACGGGGTTGTGATCCTGCCATCGGCACCGGAAACGGTCGCGACGGTAGTACCCCGTACCGAAACTACCCAGTTCGCCGACTCTACTGCGTTTCTGTACGCCGCAGCCGATCCGATCCAGACCGGAGTGATTGCCGGCACGATTCAGCAACAACGGGTCGCGGTACTTCGCGGTAAGGTTCTGGATCGGAGCAATGTTCCAGTGTCAGGGGTCAATATCACGGTTCTCGATCATCCTGAATTCGGTCAGACCGTCAGCCGCAGTGACGGACTGTTTGATATGGCAGTGAATGGCGGAGGGGTTCTCACTGTTAATTATCGCAAAGCTGGCTATCTTCCGGTGCAGCGCCAGATCGATACCCCCTGGCAGGATTACATCCATGCAGAAGATGTGATCATGATCTCTAAAGATCCACAGTTAACTGCAGTGGATCTAACCAGTTCCAGCCCGATGCAGGTGGCGCAGGGCAGCGTGTTTACCGACAAAGATGGCTCGCGCCAGGCTACTGTTTTTATCCCGCAGGGTACTCAGGCACAGGTTATTCTGGCCGATGGCAGCCTCAAGAGCGTCAACAGTTTAAATATCAGTCTGACCGAATATACCGTAGGCGATTCCGGCCCGGATGCGATGCCGGGCAAGCTCCCTCCCACCAGTGCTTATACCTATGCCTTCGAGATCAGCGCCGAAGAGGCTGTCAAAAAAGTAAATGGCAAAGACGTCATTTTTAACCGGCCAATACCGATCTATGTGGATAATTTTATCGGTTTCCCGGTTGGTATTAATGTACCGGTCGGTTTCTACGATAATGATCGCGGAGTGTGGGTGCCGAGTGAGAGCGGTCGTATTATTCAGGTTATCAGCATTACCGCAGGTAAGGCTGATGTGGATGTGGATGGTGACGGCGTTGCAGACAGTGGTACTCTGTTAAGTGAGTTGGGAATTACCGATGCCGAGCTTAGCAAACTGGCCGAGCTGTATGCGGTGAATGACAGCCTGTGGCGGTTCAGGGTAGACCATTTTTCAACTATTGATTGTAATTGGGCCTACAGATTGGCCAATGATGCCAAATACCCCAAACCACCCAAACCTCCAAAACCTCCCAAAGATCCCTGTAAAGAACGGGGGTCTATTATTGAATGTCAGAGCCAGACTCTGGGCGAAGAGGTCCGTGTCAGCGGTACACCTTTCAGTTTGAACTATCGCAGCGACCGGGTAACCGGGAACAAAACTGCTTATACAATAGATGTTCCTCTCAGCGATGCTATAGTGCCGGTCAGCCTGCTAAGGATCGATCTTAATCTGACAGTTGCCGGTAAAACCACCTGGCACGCCGTCGGGGAGTCTAATCAGTCCCCGTGCAGCATTGTCAATGGTTTAGCTTCCTGTACTTCCTTTAATCCACTCATAATTGAACCGCTTGAAAACCAGAGCTATCGTTATACCTGGGATGGCAAGGATGCCTATGGTAGAACCCTGCAGGGGAGGCAACCTGTCACCGGTCGCATCGGCTATACCTACGTAGGTGGAACCGGAGGGGGATACCAGAATACCGAAGTATTTGCTGCGAGTGGCACTCAAAGTATTACTCAGGGTTTTCAGCGGGAATTGGCTACGCTATGGCAGGAGTGGAGTGGGTCTATTGGTCTGTGGGATGAAAAAACCAGGGGTTTGGGCGCCTGGTCTTTAAGCGAACATCATGTCTATGATCCATTTAGCCAAATACTCTACAAGGGGGATGGGAGTCAGCGAAGTGCTGGAGTTGTGAGCGAAGTGATTACTACTGTGGCCGGGGACGGAACCCAGGGCTATAGTGGGGATGGCGGCCCGGCAACGAAAGCACAATTAGATTCCATCCTGGATGTTGCTGTTGGTGCGGACGGTAGCCTTTATATTGCTTCTGGCGGCAATGACAACAGGATACGGCGCGTTGGGCCGGACGGTATCATTACCACCGTGGCCGGTAATGGTGGAGACTGTACTCCCGCTACCAATCCATGCGGAGACGGCGGTCCTGCAACGGATGCACAATTGTTTTCTCCCAGCGGCATAGCTATTGGATCAGACACTAGCCTTTACATAGCCGACCGGGGCCATAACAAGATCCGACGCGTTGGGCCGGATGGCATCATTACCACCGTGGCGGGTAACGGAGAGTGGCTTTATCGCGGCGACGGCGTTCTGGCCACAAGCACATCACTTTTTTCTCCCATGGATATTGCTATCGGAGCTGACGGTAGCCTCTACATTGCCGAACAGGGCAATGACTCTGGTGGTTCCCGTGTCCGGCGCGTGACTCCAGACGGTATCATCAACACTGTGGCGGGTACTGGAACCAAAGGCTACGGCGGCGACGGCGATCTGGCTACGGCTGCGTATTTATATTTTCCCAGTAGCGTTTCCCTCGGGCCGGATGGCAGTCTCTACATCGCCGACCTCGGCAACCGCCGCATCCGGCGCGTGTCGACGGACGGCATCATTTCCACCGTGGCGGGTAATGGACTTTTTGGTAATACAGGTGACGGCGGTCTGGCCACGCAAGCGAAATTAGGGACTCTCAACCAGATTGACATAGGTCCGGATGGCAGTCTTTACATTTCCAATGGTTATTTCAACAGCATCCGCCATGTAGGGCTGGACGGCATAATCAATTCCGTGGCCGGGGCCGGTGATACTGGAGCCTGCTATACCGACGCCACCGATCTATGCGGTGACGGGGGTTTGGCGACGAATGCGCATTTTGCCCCCACCAGTATTGCTCTGGCACCGGGAGGCAGCTTCTATATTGGCGAAAGCTTACGCGTGCGGCGTGTTGGGCTGCCATTAACCAGTTTAACGGTCAATGATATCTTTATTCCCTCCGAGGGCAGCAGTGAAATCTTCCACTTCGATTCCAGCGGCCGTCATCTGCAAACGATCCACGCGTTAACGAGCGCAGTACTCTACCAGTTTGAATATGATGTGAGCGGGCTACTGATCGCGATCGAAGATGGGGATAAAAACAGAACCACAATTGAACGGACTTTTAATGGAGATCCTGTTGCGATTATCGCACCGTTTGGTCAACGTACAGACCTCAGTCTGGATGCGAATGGCTACCTGGCTTCCATCACTAATCCAGCCAACGAAATCAACCGTTTCAGCTACAGCGTTGATGGTCTACTTGAAACAATGATCGATCCGCTAAACCGGGTTCATACCTTTAGCTATGACACTCTCGGTCGTCTGATTAAAGATGAAGATCCGGCAGGCGGGTTTAAGGTTTTAAAACGTACTGAGCTTGCAGATGGATATGAGGTGAGTGTGACCACAGCGCTGGATCGGGTGACGATCTATCGTAGCGAGGATCTGTCTACCGGTGGAAATCGTACGACTAAAATAGAACCGACCGGAGCCGTTACTGATATCGTTATCGAGAACGGCGGTAAAAAAATCCTGACCTCTGCCGATGGTACCATTACCACCATTGTGAATGGCCCTGACCCCCGCTTCGGTATGTTGTCTCCGGTGTTGAAAAGTCTGACGGTAACCTCTCCTGGAAATATCACCCGTAGCATCACATCCAGCCGTACAGCGACCCTGACAGATCAGAGTGACCTGCTCAGTCTGCAAAACCTGCAGCATACCCTGACTGAAAATAGTCAGACCTATGTTTACGACTATGATGCCGCGACGCGTAGCTTCACCACAACCACCCCGGCAGGTCATCAGACTGTGACGCAACTGGATACCCTGGGCAGGGCAGTGAATATTGCTTTAGGTACCGGAGTCGATCCGATCGTAAAAACTTATGATGTAAACGGTCGAATCGTGCAAGCCAGACAGGGCGCGCAATACTGGAACTATGGCTATGACCTGTCAGGTCGAATTAGCTCGCGCACCGACGCGGCGAATAATGTGCTGCAATATGACTATGATAATGCGGATCGGATTTCCAGTATGACCCTGGCGGAAGGCGGAGTCGAACGTTACGGTTACGACGCGAATGGCAATCAAACCCGGATGACTATGCCGAGCGGGGATAGTCATACGCTGGCTTATAGCGTGCGCGACCTCCTGGCTGCCTACACCCCACCCACCAGCAGTGATTTTTCACGAGTCTATGATCTGGACAGGTCGCTGGTGCGACTAACTTTGCCGAGCGGCAGAATAACCCTTAACAGTTTTGATACCAGTGGACGCAACACGAGAATAAATTATCCTGAAGCGATGGTTGATATTGGTTTTAACGATACCACTGATCGTGTCTCCACCCTCACTCGTACACCGACCAGCATCGGTCTGACCCAGCAACTGGATTTTAGCTATGACGGTGAAATGGTTAAGTCTATGCAGTTGACTGGCGCTGCCAATGGCAGCTACCAGTATCTGTATGACAATAATTTCCGCATCAACCAGATCACGCTGACCAGTGGAACCGATACGGTTCAGCAGCTTGTAAGCCGTGACGCCGATGGACAGGTCACCGGCTTTGGCGGTTTTACACTGACCCGAACTGGGCCGGGTGGGTCCTTAACTCGGGTTAATGACAGCAAGCTGACACACGACATAACTTATGACACGCTACGGCGTGTGCAGACCAGAACGGATAAGGTTAATACGACCCAGGCGTATAGCTTCATCTTGACCCGTGATGTGAGTGGCTGGATCAGCCAGAAGACCGAGACCGTCGCCGGTGTGACAAAAACCTACGATTATAGCTACGATAAAAACGGCCAGCTGATTGAGGTGAAACAGGGCGCTGCGATTGTAGAAAGCTATAGCTATGATGTGAACGGAAACCGCCTGAGTCATCTGCTGGAAACTGCCAGTTACGATAGTCAGGATCGCCTGACCCGGCATGGCACTACCACCTACCAGTTTGATCTGGATGGATTTCTTGCTGCGCGTGGAAGTGACAGTTTTCAATACAGCGCACGCGGAGAACTGTTGCGGGTGATTTTGAATAGCGGGGCTAAAACCATCAGCTACAGTTATGACGGACTCGGTCGTCGGGTCGCGCGTACGGATAACATGGGCAGCTATCAGTATCTGTATGGTAATCCGGACAACCCGGTACTGATCACCGCAAGCAGAGACCCTGCCGATGTGTTGACCACGTTTTACTACGACGATGATGGACTGCTGTTTGCGTTCGAGCGTGGTAGCAAGCGTTACTATGTGAGTACCGATCAGGTCGGTAGTCCGCGCGTGGTCAGCGATGCGACAGGGAGCGTTATAAAAACCATCGTATACGACGCTTTCGGCCGCCGAATCAGTGACAGCAATCCGGAGTTTGATCTGCAGATTGGCTTTGCTGGAGGCCTGGAAGACACCGACACCGCTCTGGTGCGGTTCGGGTTCCGCGATTATGAGCAGATTTCCGGGCGCTGGGCAGCGCGCGATCCGATCCTGTACGAAGGCGGACAGATTAATCTTTATGTGTATGTGGGGAATAATCCGCTCAGCCAGCGTGACCCTCTTGGCTTGTGGTGCGTTGGAGGATCGGCTTATCTTGGTGTTGGAGGCGGAGCGCAGCTTTGTTGTAGTGGAGGTAAGTGTTCTATCTGTGGAGAGCTTGGAGTTGGTGTTGGCGGATCTGTGGAAGTTGGCAGTGGCAATGCAAGTAACTCCGGCGCAACAGCGCAAGTGGAAGTAGGCGCTAGCTGTGGCCCTCTTTCTGCGGGAATCAAGTGTGGTGTTTCCACCGATCCCTGCTCAACAGATTGTGAAGCTGGTGCCGGGGTAGGGCCGTTAGGTATAAGTACCAAAGGCGAAGCAAAAGCCAGTCATGATTTAATTAAAACAAAATGTGGTTTACAGGCCCGGCTGGCCGCCAGGGCCTGCGGTAAGTTTTGAACCGCTGAGTGTCCGTCTTGCTGAGCTGTTTTGTGGTGATCTACCTGCGCATGATCAGTGGTCGAGGGCTATATCGATTATAGCCCGCCAGTGGGTGACAGACATCTATCCATAGAGGGTGATTTAGCTGGAAACCATGGCAGGAAAAATCGGGGATTATGAATGGCCAGCGGAAATAGTCTCACACCCCAGAGCAGTCCCGATTGGGTAGCAGATTCCTTGTAAATCAGGACAAAACGGGTGCGAAAAAAATTAAAAAAATGGCTTAAAAAACTTATGCTATTGAGGGCCGGTGGCTAATGTCTATAAGTCTGGATTATATCTGACAGATTCATAAAGAGTTTTCAATATAACCAGACAGCGGTCATTTGATTGCACATCGCAATAGGCGGGTTAGTGCCACTGCTGACCTCCATGGATTGTTATTCCCCGCTTCTGGGGAGTTGATATGGCAGTCACCGGCCAGAGAATTTTTTATCGGAAATAGTGAGCCCATACTGCCATACATATAAAATCTAGAAATCAATCGAGTATGACCCATCGACTGCCTAGGTTTTTTTCTGCTGTCATAAAAATTTACATATTGTGGTAATAGGCTGTAAAAAATTCTGACAAGTATTTTTTAAGGCTTGGATGAAAAATTATCCATAGAATCAAAACCTATCATAATCATGTTGATAGACTTAATTTGATTTGCTTAATCTAATCTATATCACACATTAAAAACGCGCCAAAATAAAACACCGACCGTGTGGCGGGGATTTGTTGTGAAAGTGGCTCGATGACTCGGCACGTTCTTGTGCCGATCGCTCATCCTGGCGAAGTGAGTCATCGATCCAGTGAGATGTAATTTTAAACAATGGTCGTCATCTTTGGAATGCGACTAAGTGTCGCAGCCACATCAGAAGTGGCGGTAGTGGTGAAGGCGGTGCAATAGGTATTGGGTTACTCGGTGAGTTTACCGGGGTCGCCAATGTCAGAGCATCTCTTTAGCCTGAATATTTCATAGGTCAGCCAGAAATGGGCCATGGCTTTCAAAATTTCTGTTCGTTATAAATATCAGGCTACAGGGGGGTAGTTTTTAGGGCTTGGCCGCTGTTTTGTAAATTCTAGACGCAACTTCCCCTTACCCCGTTGTTTATCATCGTGCCAAGGCAGCACTCTTCTTTTTTTATCCGGGTTGAAGTTTGGCGACGACTGATCGGAATAAATCCTGATAAGGATAATGACTGGAAAATAGAAAACGAATACGGTGCGTATTGCGTAGAATGACAGCGCCTATTTTTAACAGCTTCAATCGGATCGTACTGGATTGGGCCTTTTCCAGCTCAGTCCCCTTTAGCGCCAGGCGACGGATACTTTCGAGCAGGATATAACCCAGACTGGAAAGTAATAACCGAAACTGATTCGCCCACCATTCATGAGCACTGGTGCGGTCTGCAAATAACCCCAGCTGCTGTTCTTTGATACGGTTTTCCATATCTCCTCTGGCACCGTACCTCTCGTCATACAACGCCTGTGCCTCACCGGCTAAGTTGGTCACGATAAAACGAGGGTTTGGGCCTTTCTCCGTGACTTCCAACTTGGCAATAATGTGTCTCGTTTTACCCCAGGTTTTGGCGCCATAATTCAGATCCATAAAGTCACGTTGTTTTTGTTGGGTTTCGTCAAAACGTTGATTGGTCTGCTTCAGGTGATCTTCGATCAGCCGCATAAGACGCGGGTTCCGAGTGTATCCAACAATGTAATACACCTCATTTCGTTCACACCAGCTTAACACTCGGCGGCGGCAAAACCGCCATCGGCGCGAAAGATAATACGGACAGCCGGCCACTGTTCACGCAGTGAATTCAGCCGTAGCTTCAGAATCGCTCCACTGTGTTTGGCTCCATCTATATTGCTGGGGCGCAGGTAGCTAACGAGTAATTGATCGTTGCAAAAAAACGTATAACGGCAAAAAACAGTAATGTCGGTAATAGCCGTGATAAAACGTCTTTTCCTGACACCCATGCGTGGGGTCATCGGTGGCATCAAAGTCCAGAATCAGTTCCTCTGGTGGTGCATCAAAAGAGGCGATAAATTGATCCAGGAACACCTGATGTATATCGATCATGGTCTGTCGATTCATGCGATTTTCGAGGCGGCAAAGTGTGGACTGACTGGCCAGCACTTCATCGCGATTCACGGCCGTTTGTAGCGCCGGGTCAAGTCGGAGTTGTTGATGATCGTTAAGATCTTCATAGCCCAGACAGAGACTGTAAACCCGCTGGCTGAGCAAACTCAATTGCGAGTGTTTTATCTGATCCTGGTCACGCGGGTCGGTGAGAACCTGATCAATGGCCTGGAGTAACCCTGGCTTTTTATCAACCTCGCGCAGTAACAGGACGCCACCTGAAAACTCAACCTCAATTTTACGTCGTTTTAAGGCTGGAAATGAGAAGGATTGTTGGGTACAGTTTGACATAGGCGGTTCTTTGTTCGATGACAGTGTAAGCAACTGAATTATATCGAAATATCAGGGAATTGCCTTTTTTATGCGTGAAATATTCAGGTTAGGGCTCGTTCGTTTGACTCGCTTGGGGGAGTGATGTGCCGTGGGTGAAGGCATGAAGTTTTGTCCGAGAGCCGGATGCGGGAAATCTGCACGTCCGGTTCGATGAGGAGGATGTGGAAACGGAGTGATGGTTAAACTATGGAGGCACCGCCAGACGAAAGGGGCGGAAACAGATAGGTTTTACCTTAGACCACCGCGCCACATCTTTACTCTACCGATTCCAGACAAAACATTGAAATAATTGAATATCTGTTTAGCCGATAATAGCCAGATTACTTCGCGATTTACAATCCGTAGTGTTAGATCAGATATGAGTTAGTACAGCTTAAGCCTTCGTGTACTTCGTGCTCTTCAAATTCTTCGTGTCCCGCTTTTATCCAATTTTGATTTTAGTTGTTGTATTTAGCCGTTTTGAAGGCTCGCTTTTTGGCGTTGTAGCGTTTTTTGCAGCCGGGGTCTTCCAGCGCTTCAATGAAAGCGCTGTTATGGTCATAGATGCGATCATCATAGCCATGGTAATGCAGCGCAGCCATAAAGCCCTTGCTGCTGGCGGATGCGGTATCCCATAACTCGGGGATGTTGCTATTAATAATGTTCAGGTCATGCGGGTTCTGAAACGAGAGCTGGCAGTTGTCTGCATCGGTAGAGTGGTAGTTACGACATTCGATCGATCTGACCGGATAGATCACGCAGGCATTATCCAGCAATAACGGGCATTGCTGATTGATGGTGGCCTGTTGTTCGAAGCTGAGAGTTCTGGCCTGTTCTATATTGGTTTTGGCAGACTGTATAATCTGTTCCAGTTGCTGCTGTGGCAGATGTGCTCTGACATAATCCACCATGGCAAAAATCTCTACCGCATCGGCGATCACCTTGAGATGACAGCAGAAACCGCAGCCCTTGCCACAGGCCCGATTTTGGGCTGACTTTGCGCTTTGCTGCTGGATGCGCTGATCGTGTCGTTGCAGAAATTTGAGCAATGTCTGATGTGGTGTGAGCTGCATCAGTTCCGCATAGCAGGTCTCAAACTCATCATTGGCAACACTGGTTTCGGGTGGAGTTGGCATTTATCGGCAATTCTCGGCGTTAAAAACGGCAGGTTAATGGGGGCGTTATTGTAGGTGTAAAGCGCGCTTATGGCTAATGTTCCTGTGTTGTTTACGGTTAAGAGTCTGAAGCCGGATTTTCTGATCTACAGCATATGGGTAAATCGATCTGGGAAAAATAGCCATTTGCTCGTACGACAAAAGCTAAATTCACAGTTTAATCACTCGCACGCGAACATGACTAAGCCAAAATTCAATCCTAAGAGATGTTTTTATAAGTGGAGGTTGAGCGTGGGTATGTGCTAAAATCGCTTAAATCGTAAATTATTGGGCTTAAGTCCAAATCTGGGTCAGGCTGAAACAACAATTCCCACAAAATACTGTTCATATGCATACCTCACTATTTCTCCTGCGGGCAAATTTCTGAGCCTTCGTTTGATGTTATTTACAGCGCCTGACCTTTCTCACTATTGAATCATCGAGTTTAACCTAGAGACATTACTAAATGGCTGATATTGCGAAGGAAATTTTTCCGGTAAACATTGAAGATGAGATGCGCCAGTCGTATCTGGAATACGCCATGAGTGTCATTGTCGGGCGTGCCTTACCGGATGTGCGTGATGGACTGAAACCGGTGCATCGGCGCGTTCTGTTTGCGATGAGTGTGCTGGGTAACGATTACAACAAGCCGTATAAAAAATCGGCGCGTGTGGTCGGTGACGTCATCGGTAAGTATCATCCGCATGGTGATACCGCCGTGTATGACACCATAGTGCGGATGGCGCAGCCCTTTTCGATGCGTCATATGCTGGTCGACGGGCAGGGTAACTTTGGTTCGGTGGATGGTGACTCGGCTGCTGCGATGCGTTACACCGAAGTTCGTATGTCCAAAATCGCACACGAATTGCTGGCCGATCTGGACAAGGAAACGGTTAATTTTACCCCCAACTACGATGAGTCGGAGTTTGAACCCTCCGTATTACCGACCAAAGTTCCGAACTTGCTGGTCAATGGCTCGTCCGGTATTGCGGTGGGCATGGCGACCAATATTCCACCGCATAATCTGTCCGAAGTGGTGGATGCCTGTGTTTTGATGGTGGATCAGCCGGATGCCACGGTGGAAGACCTGATGGCCTGCATACCCGGGCCGGATTTTCCGACCGCCGCCTTTATCAACGGTGCGCGCGGCATTCGTGAGGCTTACCGCACCGGTCGCGGCAAGATTTATCTGCGCGCGCGTACCGAGATTGAAGACGAGCCCAACGGCAAGCAAAAGATCGTCGTTACCGAATTACCCTATCAGGTTAACAAGGCGCGTCTGCTGGAAAAGATCGCCGAACTGGTGAAGCACAAAAAAATCGAAGGGATTACCGGTCTGCGCGATGAATCCGACAAGGATGGCATGCGTATGGTGATCGAACTGCGTCGGGGCGAAATCGCCGACGTGTTACTGAACAACCTGTACCAGCAGACCCAGATGCAGAATGTATTCGGCATTAATATGGTGGCACTGGTTGACGGTCAGCCGCGTCTGCTCAATCTGCAGCAAATCATTCAGGCCTTTATCCGCCATCGCCGTGAAGTGGTTACGCGCCGCACCATTTTTGATCTGCGCAAGGCACGGGACCGTGCTCATCTGCTGGAAGGACTGGCGATAGCACTGTCGAATATCGATGAAATCATCGAGCTGATCAAGAAATCGCCAAGTCCGGCGATTGCCAAGGCAGCATTGCTGGAGCGTAACTGGTCGCTCGGCATCGTCAAGGATATGCTGCAACGCGCCGGGGCCGATGCTTCGCGTCCGGATGATCTGACGCGTGATTTTGGCATGATCGATGACCGTTACCGGCTGACCGAAAAACAGGCACAGTCGATACTTGATTTACGCCTGCAAAAACTGACCGGCCTGGAACAGGAAAAAATAATCAGTGAATACCGTGAGATCCTCGACAAGATCGAAGATCTGCTCGATATCCTGACCCGTGAAGAGCGCCTGATGTCTGAAATACGGCGCGAACTGCTCGAAATCAAGGAACAGTTTGCTGAGCCCAGACGTACCGAAATCGTGGTTAACATGCAGGATCTGACGGTTGAAGATCTGATTAACGATGAAGAAGTGATGGTGACACTCAGCCATCTGGGCTACGCCAAGGCGCAACCGCTGGAAACCTATACCGCACAAAAACGCGGTGGACGTGGTAAAGCAGCGACCAGGGTGAAGGATGAGGATTTCATCGAAAAGATGTTTATAGCCTCCACCCACGATACGCTGCTGTGTTTTTCCACCCGCGGCAAGGTGTACTGGCAAAAAGTTTACCAGCTACCGATCGGGTCGCGCACGGCACGTGGTCGTCCGATGGTTAACCTGTTACCGCTGGAAGAAAATGAACGCATCACCGCGATTCTGCCGGTGCGCGAATACCCTGAAAATGAATTCATCTTTTTCGCGACCGCCAGTGGTACCGTTAAGCGTACCCCTTTATCCAGTTTTTCTCGTCCGCGCACCAATGGCATCATTGCTATCGATCTGCGTGAGGATGACAGCCTGATCGGAGTGCAGTTGACGCGTGGTAACAACGATCTGATGATGTTTGCGGCTTCCGGCAAGGGTATCCGTTTTGGTGAAGATAATGTCCGTGCGATGGGACGTACCGCTGCCGGTGTACGCGGAATTAAGATCAAGCCGGATGACCGGGTGATTTCACTGATTGCACTGGAGTCGGAGCAGGATATTATTCTGTTTGCGACCGAGAATGGCTATGGTAAACGCACCCTGGTGACCGATTTCTCGCGTCAGGGACGTGGCGGTCAGGGCGTGATTTCGATCCAGACTTCGAAACGTAACGGTCAGGTCATCGGTGCGATTCGCGCCAGCGATGATGACGAAGTGATGCTGATTAGTAACGCCGGAACGCTGGTGAGAACGCCAGTACAGGATATCACGGTGATGTCACGCAATACGCAGGGGGTCACACTGATTCGTCTTAGCAAGGGCGAAAAGCTGGTTCAGATCGAACCCGTTGCTATCGATGAAGTGGAAGATGCTGAAGAAAGTAACGATAGCGAAGAATAACTTTACTTAACAAACTCAAAACTCAACAAAAGGTGGATTATGTCACGCGTTTTTAATTTTAGTGCGGGTCCGGCGATGCTGCCGACCGAAGTGATTGTACAGGCTCAACAGGAAATTCTGGACTGGCATGGCAGTGGTATGTCGGTGATGGAAATGAGTCATCGTGGCAAGGAATTTATGCAGATTGCTGCCACCGCTGAACAAGATCTGCGCGAATTGCTGGCGATTCCTGATAACTATAAGGTGCTGTTTCTACAGGGTGGGGCGAGTACCCAGTTCGCGATGGTGCCGTTAAATCTGATGGGTGAAAACGGCAAGGCGGATTATGCCAATACCGGTGCCTGGTCGAAAAAAGCGATCTCTGAAGGCAAGCTGTTTGGTAGCGTGAATATCTGTGCCAGTTCCGAAGCCGATGGATTTAATTCGGTGCCGGATTATGCCGACTGGAAACTCTCTTCCGATGCGGCGTATGTGCATATCACACCGAATGAAACCATTGGCGGTGTTGAGTATGACGGTTTGCCGGATACGGGCTCCGTGCCACTGGTAGCCGATATGTCATCCACCCTGCTGTCACGTCCGCTGGATGTTTCGCGCTATGGTGTGATTTACGCCGGTGCGCAGAAGAATATCGGTCCTGCCGGTCTGACCATTGTCATCATTCGTGATGATCTGATTGGTAAAGCCGCCAAAGGCTGTCCTTCGATGCTGGATTATGCGACCCATTCGAGTGCAGATTCGATGGCAAATACTCCGCCGACCTACAGCTGGTATCTGGCGGGTCTGGTGTTCCAGTTTCTTAAACAGAAAGGTGGTCTGAAAGCGATGGCTGAGATCAATCAGCGTAAGGCTGCCAAACTGTATGCAACGATTGACGGCAATGCGTTTTACTCCAATCCGGTGGCTATCGCTAACCGCTCCTGGATGAACGTTCCGTTTATCCTGAAAAATGCTGATCTGGATGCTGCCTTTCTGGCAGGTGCCAAAGAGCGTGGTCTGACTACACTCAAAGGTCATCGTTCGGTCGGTGGTATGCGCGCCAGTATCTACAATGCGATGCCTGAGGAAGGTGTGGATACACTGATTCAGTACATGAACGATTTTGCCGCTAACAACGCGTAACGGACAGGGTGGGTTAAATGAAGAAAATACTGACACTCAACAATATTTCTGCACAGGGACTGGATCGTTTACCCAGAAATTTATACGAAGTTTCTTCTGAAAGTTCTACCCCGGATGCGATCCTGCTACGTTCGTATAAGATGCACGATATGGCTATTCCCGCATCGTTGTTAGCGGTTGGACGCGCCGGAGCGGGGGTTAATAATATTCCGCTCGATAAAATGAGTGAGCACGGGATTGCCGTTTTCAATGCACCGGGCGCAAATGCAAATGCGGTCAAGGAGCTGGTGATTGCTGGTATGCTGCTGGCCTGTCGTAACCTGTGCCAGGCCTGGGACTATACCCAGAACCTGCAGGGCTCGGATGGCGAAATCTCAAAAGCGGTGGAAGCGGGTAAAAAGAAGTATGTCGGTTTTGAGCTGCCGGGTCGAACCCTCGGTGTGATCGGACTGGGCGCTATCGGGGTCAAGGTGGCGAATGCTGCAAAATCGCTGGGCATGAATGTGATCGGCTATGATCCCGGTATCAGTGTCAAATCGGCGTGGAATCTGTCGGCGGACGTTGAAGCGTCCAGCAGTGTCGACGATATGATGTCGAAGGTCGATTTCGTCAGCCTGCATGTGCCGCTGATTCCGGCTACGCGTAATCTGATCAATGCCGAACGTCTGGCCAAAATGAAGGCCGGCGGCGTGATTATGAATTTCGCGCGTGATGGTATTGTGGATGATGAAGCCGTACTGGAAGCGCTGGATGAAGGCCTGTTGCATGCCTATGTGACTGATTTTCCTTCCAATCTTCTGAAGGGCCGCAAGGGCGTGATCAGCCTGCCGCATCTGGGTGCTTCGACGCTTGAAGCGGAACAGAACTGTGCAGTGATGGTGGCGGATCAGGTGAGAGATTATCTGGAAAATGGCAATGTCACCAACTCGGTTAATTTTCCTGAGGTTCATCTCAGCAGGGCGACCAGGTTTCGACTCTCGGTGGTGAATGCAAATATGCCCGATATGGTCGGTCAGATATCGCACGTGCTGGGTGAGAATGGTATCAATATCCAGCATATGGTGAATGAATCGCGGCTTGATATCGCTTATACCCTGATGGATACAGACCGGCTGGTTGCAGCGGATGTGATCGAGCGTATCGCGCAGATCAAGGGCGTGTTGGCGGTGCGGGCACTGTAATGTCAGAACTGGATTTAGATGCACTGCGTAATCAGATAGACACGATTGATGAACAGTTATTGACGCTGTTTAATCGGCGTGCAGCGTGTGCCATTCAGGTCGCAGAATCGAAGAAGCAATCCTTAAAAGCGGGTGAGAAGCTGAAGTTTTTTCGCCCTGATCGTGAAGCTCAGGTGATTCAGCGCATCAAGGATATGAATAAAGGTCCGTTGAGTGATCGTGAAGCCGGGCGCCTGATTCGGGAAGTGATGTCTGCCTGTCTGGCACTGGAGCAACCCTTGACGATTGCCTACCTGGGGCCGGAGGGTACCTTTACCCAGAGCGCTGCACTAAAGCATTTCGGTCATTCGGTGAATACCATGGCGCTCAGCTGTATACCGGATGTGTTTACGGCGGTACAGGCCGGGCATGCAGATTTTGGCCTGGTACCGGTGGAAAACTCTACCGAAGGCGTGATCAGTCATACCCTGGATATGTTTATCCATAGTGATCTTAAGGTGTGTGGAGAAGTGGAGATTCGAATCCATCATCAACTCGCAAACCTGTCACAAAACCCCGCTCAAATCAAAAAAATCTATTCGCATCAGCAGTCTTTTGCGCAATGTCGCAACTGGCTCGATCGTAATTTTGCGGGCATCGAAAGAATAGCGGTCAACAGTAATGCGGAAGCCGCGCGACTGGCCAGTAAAGATTCTGAGGCCGCTGCCATCTGCGGGGTGCAGGCGGTCGAGATATTCGAGCTCAAGGTGTGCCATAAAAATATCGAGGATCTGGCGAATAATACGACGCGCTTTATGGTGATCGGTGATATGGAAGTGGCACTCAGTGGCAAGGATAAAACCTCGATCCTGATGTCGGCACAAAATAAACCGGGAGCCCTGCTGGCGTTATTGCAACCGTTGGCAAAATATGCGATCAGTATGAATAAAATCGAGTCCAGGCCTTCCCCCAACCGGCTCTGGGAGTACGTTTTTTTTATCGATATCGATGGCCATCAGCAGGATCCAAATGTGGCTCAGGCCCTGCTCGAGCTACAGCAGCATGCTGCTCTGTTCAAGATATTAGGTTCCTATCCTAAGGTGGCGATGTGATGTTCGGTTGCATACCGCTGATAAGCTGTGCGCTTTTTTTACTGCCCGGTGAACGGTTTGATTAATAGCCTCGCCATCATCGGTGTCGGTCTGATTGGCAGTTCGCTGGCGCTCTCGCTCAAACAGTCCGGCTATGTGAAACGGGTGACCGGGTATGGTCGGTCTGAGGCCAGTCTGCAAAAAGGGCTTGAGCTTGGCGTGCTGGATGATTATAGCCTGTCACTGACGGATGCGGTGTCTGCTGCCGATGTGGTGATAGTTGCGGTACCGCTGGGTGCGATGGCTGGCGTATTTAAACAGATGCAGCCGGCATTAAAGGCTACTGCAATTGTTTCAGATGTCGGTAGTGTGAAGGCAAGCGTGGTGCAGGACGCCCGCGCGGGTCTGGCAGATGCTTTTGTGCGTTTTGTGCCGGGACATCCCATTGCAGGTTCTGAACATAGCGGTGTAGAGGCTGGCTTTGCCAGTCTGTATCAGGGGCGAAAAACTATTTTAACCCCGCTGGAAGAGACTTCCGGCGATGCATTGCAGGTGATTGATGCGATGTGGCGCGCGACCGGTGCGCTGGTCGAAAACATGGATGTCGATCATCATGATCGGGTACTGGCGGCTACCTCACATCTGCCGCATATGCTGGCGTTTTCACTGGTTTCCCATCTGTCAAAACTCAGTGAACAGGATGAGATTTTCGATTATGCCGCAGGTGGTTTTCGTGACTTTACTCGTATTGCTTCGAGTGATCCGGTGATGTGGCGCGATATCTGTCTGGCCAACGGCAGCGCCCTGCTGGAACTTATCGATGGCTTCAAGGCTGAACTGGATCAGATTTCCGGTTCCATACGGGGACAAAATCCAGATGCGCTACTGGAATTTTTTCGTCATTCCAAGCATACCCGCGATCAGCTAAGAAACTTATAATTGCTTCGGCACCGCCTCTTTATTCTGGTAATATATTTTCTGTAAAATCACTTCCAGTGCGAGTAGGCAAGGCTTAATCGAAACAAAATTTAACTCAGGTGTACAAGTTTTTATGGATCCATATGTAGTAACAATCGATGGCCCCAGCGGTTCCGGAAAGGGCAGTCTGGCGCTTCTGCTCGCTCGGCTACTCGGCTTTTCTATTCTGGATAGCGGTGCTATCTATCGACTGGCGGCACTTAAAGCCCTGAATGAAAACGTGGATCTACAGGATGAGCAACATGTGCTAGGTGCGATTCGAACGCTGGATATTCATTTTGAGACGGGCGATGAACTGACCATTCCCTTCCTCGATGGAAAAGATGTTTCACAACAGGTCAGGGATGAGAAAACTGCCGCTGCCGCATCCATTGTGGCGGCTTATCCTTCAGTACGTACCCAGTTACTGGCGATTCAGCGCGACTTTTTTAGCCCTCCCGGCCTGGTTGCGGATGGGCGTGATATGGGAACAACGGTATTTCCTGATGCTAAAATTAAGATCTTTTTAAATGCTTCATCCCAAATACGTGCTAAAAGGCGTTATAAGCAGTTGATTGATATGGGTTTATCAGCTAATATCGTTGATCTGCAAAATGAAATTGAAATTAGAGACGAGCGCGATCGTTCCCGCGCAGTATCACCTCTGGTTCCAGCCTCTGATGCAGTGATTATTGATTGCAGTTTAATGGAGCTTTCACAGGTAGTCGATCTGGTGATGAGTCACATTACGGATATCAATAATCAACGGTTTTGAAAGCAGCACTGCTCTCAAATAATTTTAATTAGACTGTAATAAAGGGTGCTTCTGCTCTGTTATTACAATATTTATTCTTTTAAGGAAATTCCTCCATGTCAGAATCTTTTGCAGAAATGTTTGAGGCAAGTATTGCTCAGACAAACATGCGTATTGGTGAAATCATTACGGGTGAAGTTGTTGATATCAATCGCGACGTCGTTGTCGTTAACGCCGGACTAAAATCCGAAGGTGTTATTCCCGTAGAACAATTTTTTAATGAAGCCGGCGAACTCGATGTCAAGATTGGCGATCGTGTAGAAGTCGCTCTGGATTCATTCGAAGATGGTTATGGCGAGTCCAAACTATCTCGTGAAAAAGCGAAACGTGCCCGTGCCTGGACCCGTCTTGAAGAAGCACTGCAGGCTGACGAAATCGTCACAGGCCGCTTTACTGGAAAGGTTAAAGGTGGTTTTACCGTCGATATCGGCGAAATCCGTGCATTCCTGCCAGGCTCTCTGGTGGATGTACGTCCGGTACGTGATACGGCATATCTTGAAGAAAAAGAACTTGAATTCAAGATTATTAAATTAGATCAGAAGCGTAATAACGTAGTCGTTTCACGTCGTGCGGTAGTTGAGCAGGAATTCAGTGAAGAGCGTGAGAAGTTACTTGAGTCCCTGAAAGAAGGCGAAAAAGTACGTGCAATCGTCAAGAATCTGACCGATTACGGTGCTTTCCTGGATCTGGGTGGAATCGATGGTCTGTTACATATTACCGATATGGCCTGGAAGCGTGTTAAGCATCCTTCTGAAGTGGTTGAGATCGGACAGGAAATCGATGTTGTTGTACTCAAGTTTGACCGTGAAAAGGTTCGTGTTTCACTCGGCCTGAAGCAGATGGGTGATGATCCATGGACCAACCTGATGCGTCGTTATCCAGAAGGTTCACGTCTGTTTGGTCATGTCAGCAATATTACCGATTACGGTTGCTTTGTTGAAATCGAAGATGGCGTAGAAGGTCTGGTGCACGTTTCTGAAATGGACTGGACGAATAAAAATGTTAACCCGAGTAAAACCGTTTCTCTGGGTGACGAAGTCGAAGTCATGATTCTTGAAATTGATGAAGAGCGTCGTCGTATATCACTGGGTATGAAGCAGTGTCTGCCGAACCCATGGGATGAGTTCTCTGCCACGCATAACAAAGGAGACCTGATCAGTGGTAAAATCAAGTCGATTACTGATTTTGGTATCTTTATCGGTCTGGAAGGTAATATCGATGGCCTGATTCACCTGACTGATCTGTCCTGGAACAAGACCGGTGATGAAGCCGTTCGTGATTATCAGAAAGGCCAGGAAGTTGAAGCCATGGTACTTGCGATTGATCCAGAACGTGAGCGCATCTCATTGGGTATCAAACAGCTTGATAAAGACCCGTTTGCTAACTTCATTGCGCAATATCCTAAAGGTAGCATAGTGACGGGTAAGGTAATCTCTGTTGATGCAAAGGCGGCGATTGTTGATCTGGGCGATGGACTTGAAGGCATACTGCGTGCTTCTGAGATGGCTAAAGATCGTGTTGAAGATGCAAGATCTTTCCTCAATGAAGGCGATGAAGTTGAAGCTAAATTAACCGGTATGGACAGAAAGAACAGAAGCGTCTTTTTATCCATTAAAGCTAAGGATGCGGATGAAGAAACTGAAGCATTGCGTGACTATTCAGCCAGCAATGACTCAGCTACCACTACAACTTTTGGCGATCTGTTAAAAGAGCAGATGGGTTCTGACGAGTAGCGCTACAGACTAAAAGGGGACAGGTTAAGCCTGTTCCCTTTTTTATAATAATAATGGGGGCTTTGTTTGTGAAAGATCAAGAATATACACCGTCATTAACAAAATCAGATTTAATTGAAAGTCTTACACGAGCGCAGGGTCATCTGGCTTACAAAGATGTAGAGCTTGCGGTTAAAAGCCTGATTGAAATGATGAGTAATGCTTTGTCTATGGGTGAACGCATAGAGATTCGTGGTTTTGGCAGCTTTAGTCTACATTTTCGTCCTCCGCGCGTTGGGCGTAATCCAAAATCCGGTGATAAGGTTGAATTACCTGGGAAATACGTTCCTCACTTCAAACCAGGTAAAGAACTCCGCGATCGCGCTAATAATCAAAAATAAGCTTTTCCTTAATTTCAATTTATTGATGCTGTCATAACGCTGGATTACCATCATCGTATGGATATTGAGTTTTTAGTTATCATCATCAGTGCTGTTCTCATCGGCTTTTTAACAGGTCGTTTTTTTTCTCGAAAGCGCACAAAAAACGAAACCATTTCCAGCAATTGTTCTGAATCCTATATACAGGGTTTGAATTATCTTCTCGCCAATAAATCTGATAAAGCGATTCAGCTATTCGTTGATTTGATTAAGGTTGATAAGGAGACAATGGAAACACATCTGGCACTCGGTAATTTATTTCGCTCCAAGGGTGAAGTGGATCGAGCCATCAAAATTCATCAAAATCTAATCGCCCGACCGGATCTTGATCAGGGGCAACGGGGCATGGCATTGTCTGAACTGGCTGAAGATTACTTTAAGGCTGGACTGCTGGATCGTGCAGAAAATTTATACCGTGAACTGGTTCAGATCAATCCACAGAACCGGTTTGCCCAGCGTAAGCTGTTCGAAATTTTCTGCGTTGAGAAGTCCTGGACGGATGCTCTGGCAGCGGCTCAGGTGCTGTATGACCTGGCTGAACCCGATGGGCGTCTAATACTCACGCATTGTTTATGTGAAATAGCGGGACAGTATCTGGATAAAGGTAACCTGCGAGAAGCGCATGAGTTCCTGAAAAAAGCCACCCAGATCGATGATAAATGTATTCGTGCTTTATTATCATTGATCGATGTTCATCTGAAAAATAACGAAGCTGGGAAGGCCACCAGTCTGCTAAAGAAGCTGATTAAGTCCAATCCTCAGTTTATCGAACTATTTATTCGACCCGCGCGTGAAATTTATCTAAAACGCGGTTCGGCCCAGCAATATCAGTCATTCCTGATCAACCAGTACGCCAGTACGCCGCATAATACGGTGGCTATCGAGTTGCTCGACAGTTATAAATCCTGTGATCAGCAGGAAGCGCTGGTCAAGTTTCTACATCAGGCTATACAGAACTCTGCTACTTTTGAGCTGTTTGATTTTGCCTTCAAATATTATCAATCACGGCCTGAAATTTTTAACCGGGACTGGCCTGTATTGCTGAGCCAGTTTCCATCCATTAAGCCCAGGTGTATTGCTTTTATCTGTAATAGCTGTGGTTACGAAAGTCAGACCATGCAGTGGAATTGTCCTAGCTGTAATACCTGGTCTAGTTTGAAACCGGTCTAGGCCATCATCTTTCTTAGCAAAAAATTAATTATGTCAGAAACGAACTCAAAAGTTATTGTTGCACTCGATTACTCCACGGCTAGCCAGGCGCTGGCATTCGTAGACCATGTTTCTCCTGCCGTGTGTCGACTAAAAGTGGGAAAAGAACTGTTTACCGCAGAGGGGCCTGTACTGGTCAAGGCTCTGGTTGCTAAGGGTTTTGATGTTTTTCTCGATCTGAAATTTCATGACATTCCAAATACCGTACACAATGCGGTGGCTGCAGCCTGTGAACTGGGCGTGTGGATGCTGAATGTTCATGCGATGGGAGGCCGGGATATGATGGCTGCGGCCAGAAAGGCGGTGGATGCCAATGCCTCAGAGGATCGTGTCAAATTAATTGCAGTGTCGATACTCACCAGCACCAGTCAGCAGGCGTTGAAGGAATTGGGTATCGATAAATCGATTCCCCAGGCGGTCGCTGATCTGACCCGAATGTCGCTGGAGAGTGGTCTGGATGGTATGGTGTGCTCCGCGCAGGAAGCGATTGAACTGCGTAAACAGTTCGGACCGGCGCCATTACTGGTCACCCCCGGGATCAGGCCTGCAGGGGCGGCGACCAATGATCAGCATCGCATCATGACACCACTACAGGCAATACAGGCAGGAGCTAGCTATCTGGTTATTGGACGACCGATTACGCAGCACTCCAGTCCCTTCGAAGAGTTGATGCGCATTAATACATCGCTTCAGCACATATAAGCAGATATGCGCCATAATCAGCTGACAGCTGCTAGCGAAGTCGTTACAATTCCTGCTTTAATCACGTCAATTTCTGATAAAAAATAATTATGGATCCTAACTTTCTCGAGTTCGAACAACCTATTGCGGAACTAAAAGCCAAAATTGAAGAGTTAAGGTATGTGACAGATGATTCAGATATCAATATTACGGAAGAAATCTCCACGCTGGAAAAAAAGGCAGAAAGCTTAACCATATCTATCTTTTCCAAACTGAAATCCTGGCAGATTTCGCAGCTGGCTCGTCATCCGAACCGGCCTTATACCTTCGACTATATCGAGCGTATCTTCGACGATTTCGAGTATCTGCATGGTGATCGCTGTTACGCTGATGATAGTCCGATGGTCGGTGGTATCGGTCGCCTGGATTCGCGACCGGTGATGGTGATTGGGCATCAGAAAGGACGTTCGATAAAGGAAAAAGTAAAACGCAACTTTGGTATGCCCAGACCGGAGGGCTATCGAAAGGCCCTGCGCCTGATGAAAATGGCTGAAAAGTTTAAAATGCCGCTGATCACGCTGGTGGACACACCGGGTGCCTACCCTGGGATTGGTGCAGAAGAGCGCGGACAAAGTGAAGCGATCGCGCGCAACCTGTACGTGATGGCTGACTTAAAAACACCGATTATCAGCACCATTATCGGTGAAGGTGGCTCGGGCGGTGCGCTGGCCATTGCGGTTGGTGATCGGGTTAATATGTTGCAGTATGCGACCTATTCGGTTATCTCTCCTGAGGGTTGTGCATCGATTCTATGGAATAATGCGGACAAGGCTCCGCAGGCAGCTGAAGCCCTCGGTATTACCGCCAGTCGCCTGCATGAGCTGGGTCTGATCGATCAGATTATCGAAGAGCCGCTAGGTGGCGCACATCGTAATTTTGATCAGATGGCTATCAACTTACGCGAAAGCCTGTTGCACAACGTTGAAATTCTGAGTGCAATTGGAATCGACAAGTTGCTCGAACAGCGTTATCAACGCCTGATGGGATTTGGGGCTTTTATCGAAACCTGAGGGTTGAAATGATTCATCTGGATCTTTCCCTTCAGCGACTTCCGGCGGATACCAAAAGACTTTTGCTGGGCTATAGCGGCGGTATGGATTCGAGCGTACTGATGCATGCGCTAACCGGCTTCACCTCACGTTATAATATTCAGCTCTGGCATATCAATCACGGCCTGCAGAAAAATGCAGCGGAAATGGAGCAGTTCGCGCGAAATCAGGCGTTACACTTTGGCTTGCAGTTTCGGGTAGATCGTCTGCACATGGATGCATCGCTGGGCAACCTCGAAGCGAGAGCCCGAGAAAAGCGCTATCAGTTGTTCGAGCAGGCATTGCAGCCAGGAGATGTGCTGCTCACCGCCCATCATCAAAATGATCAGGCCGAAACCTTATTGCTAAATCTGATGCGAGGTTCGGGTTCCGCTGGACTACGCGCAATTGCCCGTCAGCGCGCCCTTGGTGAAGGGCTGCTGTTCCGTCCTTTGCTGGAAATATCACGTAATGAAATCGAGCGCTATGCGCTAGTACACCGGCTCGACTGGATTGATGATCAGAGTAATAACAGCCTGGATTTTGATCGAAACTATCTGCGCCATCAGGTATTGCCAAAAATTCTACAACGCTGGCCGTCCGCGATTCAACAGTTTCAGAGGGTGAGTGAGCTTCAGAGCGAAACAGAGCAGTTATTATTGGACCTTGCAACTCTGGATTATGCTCAGTCAGTACACTATAAGCCCTGGACCAGAAATGCCTGCCTGTCGGTTGCGGCGTTGACAGCCCTGACCGGGGTGCGCCAGAAAAATTTGATCCGATACTGGATAAAACATCACAATCTACCCGTCATAGGATTTCATAAGCTGGAACAACTGGTAGGGCAGCTGGAAAGTAAGGAAGATGCGGCTCCATGCATTGAGGGTAGTGGTTTTAGAATCCGGCGCTATCAGAAGTTTCTGTATCTACTCACACACCGTCCAGATCCAGAGCTTGCGGCTAGTTATGAAATGCCACCAGTCAGCCAGCTGGAAATAGCGCAGATTGGTTTCAGTCAGACCCGCTCCGATGTGTTTGCCTATTTGAGGCGCGCAGATCAGGGGCAGCGTGTGACATTTCGTTTTCGCCAGGAAAATGGGGCGATAACGCCAGGCTTGCATACCCATCGCTTAAAAAGGTTGTTTCAAACCCACCAGATTCCCCCGTGGATCAGGTGTTCGATTCCACAGATTTTTCTTGATGACGAGCTGGTAACTCTGTGGCTACTCTGAAGGATCGTGAAATTTTTTGTAGCAGTAATTGGTCGCTTCGACATAGCCATGCAGGCTGCCACAGTCAAACCGTTTGCCCTTAAACCGGTAGGCGAGTACGCAGCCATTTTTTGCCTGCGCTAATAACGCGTCGGTAATCTGTACTTCGCCATTGCTGCCGGGTTTGGTATTGCGAATATATTCAAAAATATCCGGGGTCAGGATATAGCGGCCGATGATTGCCATATTGCTCGGCGCATCTTTGGGGTCGGGTTTTTCCACCATGTTGGTAATCTTGAACAGGTTGTCCTGAAATTGCTCGCCGGCAATCACACCGTATTTGGAGGTTTCTTCCTGTGGCACTTCTTCGATCGCAACGATACTGCAGCGAAATTGCTTATACAGGCCAGCCATCTGTTTCATCACCGAGTCACCATCCGTGATACACAGATCGTCGGCCAGAATAACCCCGAAGGCTTCATCGCCAATCATCGGTTCACCGGTTAATATGGCATGCCCCAGACCCTTCATCTGTTTCTGGCGGGTGTAGGTAAAAATGCAGTTATCGCGTATTTCTCGAATCTCTTTCAGTTGATCTTCTTTAACACTGCCCTTGATCTCATTTTCCAGCTCGTAACTGATATCGAAATGATCTTCAATCGAACGCTTGGTACGCCCGGTTACAAAAGCCTGTTGCACCAGTCCTGCATTCATGGCTTCGCTGACCGCATATTGAATCAACGGTTTGTCGACGATCGGAAGCATTTCTTTTGCCATCGATTTGGTGGCGGGTAAAAAACGAGTTCCATAGCCCGCGACCGGGTAAAGACATTTCTTTAACATGACGATATGCGATAATAAAAAAGATTTTCTATTATACCTTCTGTCAGAAATTAATTCATGAACCAATTTCCCACTAAAGATGAGGTCTTTGCCCGGCCTCTTTCCAGCGTCAAGGCCTTCGTGTTCGATGAAGAAGTGACTCAGGCTTTTAACGATATGATCTATCGTTCGGTGCCAGGTTATGACCTGCTGGTCAGGTTGCTGGCACTGTATAGTGATATTTTTGTAACTGAGAATAGCCGGGTCTATGATCTGGGCTGTTCTACCGGTGTGATGTCGCGCGTGATTGCGCAGCAGCTCGCGGGTAAAGATATTGAGATCATTGCGATCGATAACTCGCCCTCCATGATTCAAAAATGTCAGCAGGAGCATGCCGGGGTTGCGGTAAGCTGGCAATGTCAGGATCTTCAGGATGTGGAGATCCGGCAGGCTTCGATGGTCGTGCTGAACCTGACGTTGCAGTTTATTAAGCCGCAACAGCGCACACAATTGATTGATAAAATCTATCAGGGCCTGAAGCCCGGCGGGGTGCTGGTGCTAACCGAAAAAGTGTTGTATGCCGATGCGCAGTTGCAAAAAACCATGACCGAACTGTATCAGGGGTTTAAGAAGGTTCAGGGTTATAGTGATCTTGAGATTAGTCAGAAACGTGCTGCGCTGGAAAATGTATTGATACCGGATAGTGCGGATCTGCATAAACAGCGCCTGCAGCAGGCTGGCTTCAGTCAGGTGTATGAATGTTTTCACTGTTTTAATTTTGTTTCCTATCTGGCGATCAAGTGATGAATTATCAGTCACTTTTTAACCGATTGGAGCAGGCCGGATTGTCTGACTGGGTGGTGGAGTTAAGCGCTACCAGTGAATTCTGGTTCAGTGAGCAGCAGCATGGTGATTTCGCGCGCTGGAATAAGGCATTACAGATGCTACCGGAAATTCAAATTAAGCAGATCGATCTGTCTTCCCCGGCGGTGAGTGTGCAGGGTGAATGTGCTCAGCCAGAGCAGTTACACGCCGCGTTAAGCCAGCTCAGACCCTGGCGTAAGGGGCCGTATAAAATTGCGCAGACCGAGATCGATACCGAATGGCGATCCGATTTTAAATGGGATCGGGTGTTGCCCCATCTGAGTCCATTGGCACAGCGTAAAATTCTGGATGTCGGCTGTGGTAATGGCTACCACTGCTGGCGCATGCTGAGCCAGCAACCGGAGCTGGTGATCGGTATAGATCCCTCGATTTTATTCAATATGCAATTCCAGGCGCTGAATCACTATATTCAGGACTCAAGGGTTCATCTGTTGCCAATGACGATTCAGCAGATGCCGCCAAATATGCAGTGGTTCGATACCGTCTTTTCGATGGGTATTCTGTATCACCGGCGTTCCCCGATAGATCATCTGCTGCAGTTAAAAAGTCTATTGAAAGCGGGAGGCGAGCTTTGTCTGGAAACGCTGGTGATCGAGGGAGAGTCTGGCCAGGTGCTGGTTCCTGAGGCTCGTTATGCACGCATGAACAATGTCTGGTTTCTGCCTTCTGTTGCAGAGTTACTGAACTGGTTCAGGCGATGTGGTTTCCGCAATAGCCGTCTGGTCGATATAAATCAGACTTCGATTCAGGAGCAGCGTAGTACCGAATGGATGCCGTTTGAGTCTTTGCCCGAGTGCCTGGATCAACACAATCCGAAGCTGACGGTGGAAGGATACCCGGCGCCGTTAAGGGCGATCATTATTGCGCAAAAATAAAATTGAATATTTGAGCCCTGGATTAACTTTTATTAGGCCAGATTACGGGGTTTTCGATTGAGTTAACCCCGTCCATCTGTTAACCTTTTATCCCGTCCGAAATTCTCTTACCTGACCTTTTTTCTGCTTTATGAGCCGTTTTATATTTATTACTGGTGGTGTTGTTTCATCACTGGGCAAAGGCATTGCGTCCGCCTCTCTCGCTGCAATTTTGCAGGCACGTGGTTTAACTATCAATATGATCAAACTGGATCCCTACATCAATGTAGACCCAGGTACCATGAGCCCGTTCCAGCATGGCGAAGTGTATGTCACCGATGATGGTGCTGAAACCGATCTTGACCTCGGTCATTATGAGCGTTTTGCTGCGATTAAGAGCAGTCGCTCGAGTAACTACACGACTGGTCGTATCTACGAAAAAGTCATCGCCAAGGAGCGTCGGGGAGATTACCTCGGTGCAACCGTGCAGGTTATTCCGCATATCACGGACGAGATCAAGAAATCGGTGATGAGCAGCACCAACGATGCGGATATCGTGCTGGTTGAGATCGGTGGTACCGTGGGTGACATCGAATCCCTGCCATTTCTGGAGTCGATTCGTCAGCTCGGTGTTGAACTTGGGCACGACAAGGCGCTGTTTATGCACCTGACGCTGGTGCCCTATATTCCCGCTGCCGGCGAAATTAAAACTAAACCCACTCAGCATTCCGTCAAGGAACTGAGATCGATCGGGATTCAGCCGGATATCCTGTTATGCCGTGCCGAAAAAGCGATTCCGGATGAAGAGAGAAGGAAGATAGCGTTATTCACCAATGTGAATTACGAAGCCGTTATTTCCGCCAGAGACGTCGATCACATCTACAAGATCCCACGTGAACTGCATGAGCAGGGTCTGGATGACATCGTGGTGAAAAAATTTGGTCTGGAGTTGCCGCCGGTTGACCTGAGTGACTGGGATGAAGTGGTGTATTCACTGGAGCATCCTGAGCATACGGTAAATGTTGGTTTTGTCGGTAAATACGTGGATCACACCGATGCCTATAAATCACTCAATGAAGCGCTGGTGCATGCTGGCATACATACCCATACCAAAGTCAATGTTATCAAGATTGACTCTGACGCGATCGAAAGCCAGGGTATTGATGTATTGAATGGAGTGGATGCGATACTGGTACCTGGTGGTTTCGGTAGCCGAGGAGTCGAAGGCAAGATAATGGCGGTTAATTATGCGCGTACCCACAAGGTGCCCTATCTGGGAATCTGTCTGGGCATGCAGGTTGCTGTTATCGAATTTGCGCGCAACGTTTTAGGTTTAAAGAAAGCGCATAGCACCGAGTTTAATCCGAAAACGCCAGAACCGGTGATCGGGCTTATCACGGAATGGAAGAATAAGGACGGCTCGGTAGAAAAGCGTGATGAGAGCAGTCATCTGGGTGGCTCGATGCGCCTGGGTGCGCAAACCTGTAAGCTGGTGCCGGGTACGATTTCACAGAAAGCATATGACGGTGCAGAGCAGATTCATGAGCGCCATCGCCACCGTTTTGAGTTCAATAACAATTATCTGGATGCGCTGCAGAACGCCGGACTGGTGATCTCCGGTGTATCTCTCGATAACGAACTGGTCGAGATGATTGAGCTTTCAGATCATCCATGGTTTGTAGCCTGCCAGTTTCATCCCGAGTTTACCTCGCATCCACGTGAAGGCCATTCTTTGTTTAACAGCTTTGTGACGGCCGCTTTAAGCTATCAAAAGGCGCATAAGAAATGAATCTGTGCGGGTTTGAAATCGGCCTTGAGCATCCGTTTTTTCTGATCGCCGGACCCTGTGTGATTGAATCGGAGCAACTGGCGATGGATACCGCTGGCAGCCTGAAGGAAATCTGTGCACGACTGCAGATTCCCTTTATCTATAAATCTTCGTTTGATAAGGCGAATCGCTCCAGCAGTAAAAGCTTTCGCGGGCCAGGTCTGGAGCAGGGGTTGAAGATTCTGCAAAAGGTCAAGGATGAGTTGCAGGTCCCGGTGCTGACCGATGTACACGAAGATACACCGCTGGCTGAAGTAGCGAGTGTGGTCGATGTGTTGCAGACCCCTGCCTTTTTATGCAGGCAGACAAATTTTATTCAGAATGTGGCCAGACAGGGGCTGCCAGTGAATATCAAGAAAGGTCAGTTCCTGGCGCCATGGGACATGATTAATGTGGTGGACAAGGCCGCAGAAACAGGCAATAAGCAGATTATGGTGTGTGAGCGCGGGGTCAGCTTTGGCTACAATAATCTGGTTTCTGATATGCGCTCGCTGGCGGTGATGCGCAATACCGGCGCTCCGGTGGTTTTCGACGCGACCCATTCGGTGCAGCTGCCCGGTGGGCAGGGCACCAGCTCCGGTGGACAACGCGAATTTGTCCCGGTACTGGCGCGCGCTGCGATTGCTGCAGGTGTTTCCGGGCTGTTTATGGAAACCCACCCTGATCCTGAAAAAGCCTTAAGCGATGGCCCTAATGCATGGCCATTAGCGCAATTAGAGTCGCTGCTTCAGGTATTAAAAAACATCGATCATGCGATTAAATCACAACCATTACACGAGCAGGAGCTGGTGTAATAATAATTGCTTATTGCTAACCAGCATGAGCCATATACAGACATTGAAAATTTGGAGAAATAAATGACAACTATTACCCGCGTTATTGGACGAGAAATCCTGGACTCAAGAGGTAATCCAACGATAGAAGCAGAAGTTACACTGGATAATGGTGTGACGGGTAGAGCGGCTGCACCCTCTGGTGCATCCACAGGCACCAGAGAAGCGATAGAGCTACGCGATGGTGATAAAAAACGTTATCTTGGAAAAGGCGTACTGAAAGCCGTTGCACATGTGAATAATGAGCTGGCCCAGAGTGTGATCGGTAAGGATTGCCGTGATCAGGCAGCCCTCGACAACGCTATGATTGAGCTGGATGGTACCGAAAATAAAGCTCGACTGGGTGCCAATGCGCTGCTGGCGGTGTCACTCGCCAACGCACAGGCGGCAGCGATCTCATCCTCCCAGCCGCTGTTTCAATATCTGGGCGGCGAACAGGCGGTAACGCTGCCGGTGCCGATGATGAATATCATTAATGGTGGAGCGCACGCCGATAATAGCGTGGATCTGCAGGAGTTTATGATTCTTCCGGTGGGTGCCAGCACTTTTTCCGAATCGCTACGTTATGGTGTCGAGGTTTTTCATGCACTCAAGTCCGTACTGTCAGCGCGCGGGATGAATACAGCGGTGGGTGATGAAGGTGGTTTTGCCCCGGATCTATCATCCAATGAAGAAGCCATAGAAGTCATTCTGCAGGCGATAGACAAGGCGGGATTCAGGGCTGGACAGGATATCTGTCTGGGTCTGGATGTCGCGAGTTCCGAGTTTTACAAAGATGGCAAATACGTCCTCGCGTCAGAAAATCGTTCCTTTGACTCTAACCAGTTTACCGAATATTTATCCAGCTGGGTCGATCAGTATCCGATTATCACGATCGAAGACGGTATGGATGAAAGTGACTGGGCTGGCTGGGCAACCCTGAGCGAAAAGCTGGGTAAACGGGTACAGCTGGTGGGTGATGACCTGTTTGTGACCAATACCAAAATTCTGCAGCAGGGCATAGACCGCTCGATTGCGAACTCCATATTGATCAAGTTCAATCAGATTGGTACCTTAACCGAAACCCTAAGCGCGATCTCTATGGCGCATAAGGCTGGCTATACCGCCGTTGTTTCCCACCGTTCGGGTGAAACTGAAGACGTGACGATCGCCGATCTGGCCGTTGCGACTAATTCGGGACAGATAAAAACCGGGTCATTATCACGTTCTGACCGGGTGGCGAAATACAATCAGTTGTTACGTATCGAGTCCATTCTGGGTGATCGTGCAGTATTTCCGGGAAAATCAGCATTCCGTATGCTGTAGCTTTTTTATTCAGCTAAACGGATGCGCGTGTTGATTATTGCACTCATTCTGGTGTTCATAGGGTTGCAGTATCGGCTCTGGTTTGGTGATGGAAGTCTGTCCGAGGTGGTGCAGCTAAGCCGCGAACTGGAAATACAGAAGCAAAAGCTACAACAGCTTGAGGAGCGTAACAGGGTGCTGGAAGCACAGGTTCTTGATCTGCAAAACGGGCTGGATGCTTTTGAAGAAAAAGCCCGTAATGATCTGGGTATGATCAAGAAAGGTGAAACTTTTTTTCAGATTGTAACGCCCGCAAAACCCGAACCTGTTAAGTGAGGGATGGCTCAGAATGGCGACTCATTTAGATTTGCCACGCTTGATGGCGCGATTAGTTAAGGTTTGACATGCATGGACTGATGCAAAACTGGATGATCATTCCAGCCACAGGGACGGGGCAGCGCATGCAGGCCGATCGGCCAAAGCAATATCTACAGTTAGAGCAGAAGACACTGCTCGAGCATACACTGGATAATGTGTTATCGCATCCCGCAGTCAGCGGGGTGGTATTGATTCTGAATGAAGAGGATCGGTTTTGGTCCACACTGGATTATCGGCATACAAAACCGGTGATGGTGTGTACCGGCGGCAAGCAGCGCCATCATTCGGTGTATAATGGTCTCACTCATTTAAGACAGGCTGTCGAGGGTGATCCTCTGGTGTTGATCCATGATGCGGTGAGGCCCTTCGTACAGCACCATGAACTGGATCGGTTACTGGAAGCCGCCAGAGACTACCCGCAGGGCGCTCTATTAGCGGTTCCTGTAAGCGATACGCTTAAGTTTGCGGATGATCATCAGTGTGTCAAAGTAACCCATCCCCGGGATCGATTGTGGAGAGCTTTAACACCTCAGGCCTTTAGACTGAATGCTATCCTGCAGGCCATCGGCGCAGTGATCAGCAACAATCTCGATATTACGGATGACGCGAGTGCGATGGAGTTGATGGGATTTCACCCCAAACTGATAGCAGGAAGTGGCTTGAATATTAAAATTACCCACCCAGACGATATGAAAATAGCGCAATTTATGCTGAAATATTACGCTCAGGCAGTGGAGGATATGTGTTGAATAGAATATTAAATATTGCTAATATACCAAGCCTGTTTTTGTGGCTTATTCTTGGATTTTGGCAATTCCTGAATATTCAGGGCTGTTAAAAAACAATAATTTAGTAAAGCACTTTCAAGCGGTTTTAACATAATATATCAGGCCATCCAGGCTTGAATATTCGATATTAGTAAAAAACAATGAAAATAAAGTTTTCCATAAAATCGACCATAGTTTTAAGCGCTGCGTTGAGCATCTTTTCGTCACAGTTGAATGCGTGGCAATTGATGACCGTGGAAGCTGCCGAGTTCGGTAGTAAAATAAAAATTGGTGGAACCGTTATCCCCTATAAGGAAGTCACTTTAGCGGCACAGGTTCCTGGACGGGTCCAGTATGTAGCGGGTTCCGAGGGTGATTATTTTCAGAAAAATAACCTTCTATTGTCTATCGATGATGATGATCTGCTGGCCAAGCGCAGGGCCGCGCTGGCTCAGTTGTCAAACGCAGAATCCAGCCTGCGTAATGCGCGCGTGCAGTATAACCGTGAGCTAATCTCTCCCCGTTCGGAAAGTACCGGCACTATGCCAGGGATGGGTATGCCTTCCCTGTTTGATAATCTGTTTACGCGCAACATGGGTAATGCAATGGGTTATGGCAATCCGGATGTCGAGCGTCATGCCGATCTTTATTCATCCGGATCACAGGTTCAAAATGCAGAGTCTGCGGTGTTAAAATCGCGCTCAGCACTGGAAGAACTGGATGCCAACTTAAGAGATGCGAGATCGATAGCGCCCTTTAATGGCAAACTGGTACGTAAAATGGTGGAAGAGGGCGATACCGTACAGCCCGGAACGCCGTTGTTGAAGTTTGCCCATACTCAGTTTTTGCGCATCCAGGCCGAAATACCTGCACGTCTGATTTTCGGGCTGACCAAGGGTAGCCTGGTGGATGTAAAACTGGACATCAATAATACCTATACCAAAGCAAAAGTAGCCCAGATTTATCCGGTTGCTGATCAACAAAAACATACGGTGACCGTGAAATTCGATTTGCCGGAAGGTACCCCGGGTGGTCCGGGTTTATATGCAGAAGTCACCATCATCGATTCCACGGCCTCACGTAAACCGGTTCCGGTGATTCCGAAAGATGCAGTGCTGTATCGTGGCAGTCTGCCCAGTGTTTATATCCTCGATGAACAGAATATAGCAAGGATGAAACTGATCAGGCTGGGTTCTGATTACGATGAGTCGAGGTTCACGGTTTTATCGGGTATCAAGGCGGGCGATCGCATCATCAGTGCACCGCCTAAAACGATTAAATCCGGATGGACTCCTGACATCCAGCAGATGTCGGCTGGTAACGGTGGTTAGCTCAGGCTCTTTCTTATAGAGGCCCGAACTAATTCCAAACCACTATTATTTGTATAGCTGCAATGACTCAACAAACAAAACCTCAAAATCAGAAGGAAAAACCTTTAGGCATCGCCGGAGGTCTGGCTAAAGCCTTTATCCATTCTCCGCTATCGCCGATGCTGCTGATTGCCTGCTTTATCCTCGGTATTATGGGCGTGGTGCTGACTCCACGGCAGGAAGACCCGCAGATATCGGTACCGATGGTTGATATTTTTGTACGCTATAACGGCGCGTCGGCGCAACAGGTATCCCGTCTTGCGACGGAGCCTCTGGAGCGCATGCTGAATGAAATCAGCGGCGTCGATCATGTCTACTCGGCAGCGATGCGCGGTCAGGGTATGGTCACCGTACAGTTTGAAGTGGGTGAGGAACTGGAGTCTTCACTGGTTAAGCTGTACGATAAAATCAGCTCTAATCTTGATGCGATTCCACCGGGTGTCGATCAGCCTCTGGTCAAGCCCAAGGGGGTTGATGACGTACCGGTAGTCACCCTCACCTTATGGTCCAACGAAGAAGACGATTCTGTGATCCGTCTGGTGGCGCTGGATGTGTTGCAGAAAATTAGCACCGTGGCTGACTCCAGTCAGGGATTTATTGTCGGTGGACGTTCAGACCAGCTCAAAATTGAGGTGCTGCCGGAAAAGCTCGCTGGTTACGATATCAGTCTGGATCAGATTGCCAACACGATTAAAACCGCGAACAGTGAGATTGGACTCGGGCAGATTGAGTTCGACAACGCAAGTTCTACCATTTACACCGGTGCCTTTCTAAAAACAGTACGTGATATCGAAGCGCTGGTCGTGACTATTAAAGATGGCTCTCCCGTGTATGTACGGGATATCGGACAGGTCACTGCTTCGCCATCAGACACCAAAAACCTGGTCAATTTTTATACCGCTCCAAAGCAGTTGGCAGCCGGGGAAGAAGTGGCTTATGCCTCTTCTGCGGTGACGATTGCGATTGCTAAAAAGAAAGGTTCTAACGGGGTTGAAGTCGCTGAAGATATCTTAGCCATGGTCGAAACCTTAAAGGGCACGGTTATCCCGGATAATATCCATGTTTCGATAACGCGAGACTATGGTAAATCGGCCAAAGATAAGGTCAATGGTTTAATTCTCAAATTGTTTATAGCCACTGCGATCGTGGTCGTGCTGATCTGGGCAGCGTTAAATTTTCGCTGGGAACCGGCTCTGGTGGTCATGATCGTGATTCCAGTGGTTATATTGGCAACCGTGTTTTATGCCCTGTTAACAGGCTATACGATAGACCGGGTGAGTTTATTCGCGCTCATTTTTTCGATTGGTATTCTGGTGGATGATGCCATTGTGGTGGTCGAAAATATCTATCGACGCTGGTTGATCGATGAAAGCACCTCAACCTCAATCGCCATCGATGCCGTGCGTGAAGTGGGGAATCCGACCATTCTGGCCACCTTTACCGTTATCGCTGCGCTATTGCCGATGGGATTCGTGCGCGGCATGATGGGGCCCTATATGGAGCCTATTCCAGCGCTGGGTTCGTTTGCCATGCTGTTCTCGGTTTTTGCCGCGTTTATGTTTACTCCGTGGCTGGCAATGCGGATCAAGCCGTCGATGAAAAAACTGAAAGAAATGGAAGAATCGGAGCACGGCCAGAACGAATGGCTGGGGAACCTGTTCCGAAAAACCCTTATTCCGTTGATTACCAGTAAAACCAAAGGGCGGATATTTCTAATCAGCCTGTTCGTGGTCTTCTTTCTATGTATTTCACTTTTTTATACCAAAAGTGTACCGGTAAAAATGCTCCCGCTGGATAATAAATCAGAGTTTAATGTGGTGGTTAATCTAGCAGAGGGCACTGCGTTAACGGTTACGGCCAACATTGTTAATCTACTGGCGGATGAAATTTTAAAGGTTGAAGAGGTGACTTCTCTGCAGACTTATACTGGTACCGCTTCACCTTTCAACTTTAACGGACTGGTACGCCATTATTATCTGCGTAGCCAGCCCTGGGAAGCGGATATTCAGGTGCTGTTAGTCAGTAAGGATATGCGCAAGCGTAGCAGTCACCAGATTGCTGAGGATGTTCGTGAGCGCTTGCTGAAGGTGATCGAAGGCATAGATGATAAAGTGCGCATTCAGGTGGTAGAGATGCCGCCTGGACCGCCTGTCTTGCAGTCAGTAGTCGCAGAGGTGTATGGGCCGGATGATGAAATTCGTCGACAGGTCGCGCGCGATCTGGAAAAGAAATTCATTGAGTCACCGAATATTACGGATGTGGATACCCTGATGGCCGATGATTATCAGGTATGGCGTTTTGAGGTGGATACTGAAAAGGCGGTTCGAGGCGGTATCTCGGTCGATACTATTAATCGAACCCTCCAGATGTCGCTGGGTGAATTTGTCCTTGGTGACGTCAAAAGCGGTCATAAAGCGGAACCTACTTTTGTGATAATTCAGGTTCCATTTGAAATCAGGGCTGATCTGGCACGCCTAAAACAGATGCCGGTACCGAGTATGTTTGGCGGTACGGTTTCGCTGGAAGAACTGGGTGAGTTTTACCGCCTGCCGCAGGAACCGATTATCTATCATAAAGATTTGCGACCGGTGGAGTATGTAACGGGTGAAACCCTCGGTCGACTGGGTGCGCCTATCTATGGCATGTTTGATGTCATTGATTCGCTCGAATCCTATACCGCTCCGGACGGGGTGAGTTTGAAAGGTACCTGGACTGGACCGCCTGAAACAGACTCTGTTTCCAGCTTTGAGTGGGGCGGTGAATGGACCGTTACCTATGAAACTTTCCGCGACATGGGAATGGCGTTCGGGGCGGCGATTATCCTCATTTATATGCTGGTGGTGATGGAGTTTGGTAACTTCAGTCTGCCTGCGATTATCATGGCACCGATCCCGTTAACGCTGGTTGGTATTATCCCTGGCCACTGGATTTTCGGTGCTGAGTTTACCGCGACATCAATGATTGGGTTTATCGCGCTGGCTGGAATCATCGTGCGTAACTCTATCCTGCTGGTGGATTTTACCAAGCATGAAGTGGCGGCTGGTCGCCCTGTTACCGATTCGGTGCTGCTGGCCTGTAAAGCCAGAACACGTCCTATCGTGGTAACAGCGCTAGCCCTGGTGGGCGGTTCTGCGGTTATTATTTTTGATCCCATCTTCAAAGGTATGGCGATTTCACTGGCATTTGGCGTACTGGTTTCGACCATTCTGACTCTGGTGGTTATACCTCTGGGGGCTATTACCGTGCGTAAGTCTTTTGCGAAAAAGACGGTCGATGACAGCGGGGCAACGATTTACGGTGATCTACCTTACGACCCCATTCTGGAAGGTGATTATCAAAATGAGTATGATGATGATTCAGAAAAAGGCCTGCTAGATTATTTATTCAGCGGGTTGTCTTTTGGCTGGATTTTTGCGCTGTCGATGGTACTTGCGCTGCGTGATTTCATCGTAGCTCTGATCCGTAGCATCGTGCATTTGTTTACGCGTAAAAAACGTCACCATGCAGGCGTTAAAAAGGCTCACAAAATAAACTTACAGCCCGTATCCGTGGCGACTGAATCAGAGCCCGGGCAGCCGCCGAATAAGGCGGTCATTGAGGATGCCGCAGCGCTTCCAGATAACACTGAGCGTCAGCAAAATAAAACAGAGAATAGCCAGGCAGTTGACTCAAGTGCGGCTATTGAGAAACCAATACCCGCGCCGCCGAAACAGGCGTCATCGCCATCACGCAACAAAAAAATGGCGCTTAAAAAGTCTAAAATCAAAAAAGCCCCAGTGAAAAATACTGCGCCCGTTGATACAGTAAAAAAAGCTCAGCCAGCTACGGTAGATGCAGCCAAAACAGAGGCTGAAAATAAAGGCCCTGCCGGGCCAAAACAGGGGCGTCGAGGTATCCGTCTTAAATCAGATATCGATGATGAATAAGTTGACGAATTTTAACAGGCTGAAGGTTTATGGTGGTTGCGCCATAACGGCTGGTGTATTACTGATATCGGTGGAAATAACCGCCGAAGAGTATGTGCCTCCTCCTACCGGCCCTTATCAGTCATCGGTTATTGTCAGTGATAAGAATATTTTTCAGCCCGATAACGGTAATCATCAGGTTTACCGATTTCCCTCTGAGGAGTTACTACAGCGGGAAATAGTCGAGAGTCATTTGCCCCGTCATGAGCGTACTCGATTGCCTGAAACGTTTGAGTTTTCTAAGCCGTTGCCGAGTCCCGCAGTTTCCAGTCGGGCACCTGCTGTACCATCAGCGTTGCCTCCGTCGGTAACGCCTCCGGCTAATTATTATTCGCAAAATCCATGGGCACCAAACTCACAACCGGCTTTACAACAGCCAATGCCAGCCTATCCAAACGCTTATCAGAATGTATGGGGTACACAGCCCTATATGCAGCAACAGTATCCTTATGGCTATGCTAATCCGAACAATTACACCGGTCCTAACAGTTATTCAAACTCTAACAGTTACTCATCAAATCCTAATAGTTATTCAAACCCTAATAGTTACTCCAGTTCTCCATTTAATGGAATGCCTTCACCCTGGTCAGCAATGCCCATGCAACCTTTTTTCTCAGGCAGATGATCTATGAATAAACTTTTAATGATGGCTGTCTTGCTTGTGGTTTCTAATCTGGTAATTGCGGATGCAAATGTAGGGAGCAATAATCAGCAAAATACTTTCCTGTTGAATGCCCCCGGAACTTTAAGTGGTGTTAAAAAGCCCGAGATAGCTACTGATGAGCGGTCTTCCGCTCGGTTACCCGGTTCGCTGCCAACACCACCGCAGGTCGATCAAACACCACGTTTTAACTTTGTGGAAGAACAATCAAAGTTCCGTCAGTTCGGTCAGCATTCAGGCAGAAATAATCCATGGTATGAGGATAATTACTCCAGAAACTCGCCCAGGCCTCCCATGCAAACCCCCTATATGACGAATCCATGGCAAATTGGTGGTGTACCACCACCTCCAGCCTTGAATCAGAATCCCTCTGCTAATGAGCCTTATCGGTCTAATCCTCGGGAGAGGTACGCGCCCGGGCCCGACCGTCGTTTTTCAGGAGATCAACTGTACCCTGATTTTCCTGATGGCATTTATAGAGACTCCAATCCGGCGGCTCGCTCTTCACCCATGAATAATAGCTTTATGCCTGGATTAGGAGGGGATAATTTTGGGTTTCCATTCTCTCCGTTAGATATGTTTAGATGATGAAACCGTTAAGCATTCCTGTTGCGGTTGCAATTGTTATGTTAAGTGCTTCTGCTGAAGCCCTGCAGTTTACCGCAACCGCAGTGATGTCCGCGCCCGGCGGCACGGATGTATCTACCAATCTGTATTATTCAAGCGGTAGAATTCGGAAGGAGTTTTTTTACTACGGCGAACCTGTGATCCAGATACTGGATGCGAATAAACATTTCAGCCTGATGTGTTTTAGCGAACAAAAAATCTGTTATGAAAATAAATCTGAAGAGCAGATTGATATCGGCATCGAAAATACAATGCTGTCGCCATGCGAAGCAAATCCAGCGCTGACCTGCGAAAACCTGGGTTTTGAAGAATTGAATAAACGTAATACAACGCACTGGAAGATTGTTGCTAAAGAAGGGGATAAGCAACGTGAATCGAGTATCTGGCTGGATACTGAACTCAATCTTCCGATCAAACAGCTGCTGTTTAACGGCACCTCGATTGAGTTGAAGTGGCTGGGTGATGAAATGTTGAATGACCGTGCTACCAATAAATGGATGCAGCAGATCAAGCTGGCTAGTGGTGAAATAGTGGAAAGCTTCCAGTGGTTTGATAAAGAGCTGAAAATCAGTATCAAGGAAACGTTTGCGAATGGAAACTCGCAGGAATTGCAGAATATCGTGGTTCAGGCATTAGACGATAAACTGTTTAGCATGCCAGCAGGGTATGAGAATAAAAGCACTATAAGCAACTCAACACAGCCGGATCAGACTCCACAAAAATAAACAGGGTCTGAGCCTTCAGGTCTTTTGAAAGGACGCGAAGGGTGGGCTCCACGCTGGGGATGAACTTAGAGCTGACTAAATAGATTTAAAATGGCATTATCTACCTGACCCTCATAAACATAATAGAAAAGAAAGAGCATGATTACAGTCATAGGAAACCTTAAGGGAGGTACAGGAAAAAGTACCGTTGCATTCAATCTGGCCGTCTGGCTCAAGATTCAACGCGGTTCAGTCACCCTGTTTGATCTGGATCCGCAGAAAACCCTGTCCGATGTGGTCGATATTCGAGGGGAAGAAGGTTACGAACCCAACCTTGAAATACTGGATGATATTGGCACATTGGCATCCTTGAAAAATACCAAATCTGATGTGATTGTAGACGTCGGTACAGCCGACTTTGAGTCTATGAAACAGGCCCTGAAACTGGCAGATCGAATTGTAACTCCAGTACCACCGAGCCAGGCTGATATCTGGTCAACACAGCGCTTCATCAAGATTATTCGAGAAGAATGTGGGGGGAATAAAAAAATGCCACAGGTGCTTGGATTTATTAACCGTGCAGATACCCATATAGGGGTCAGGGAAACCGATGAAGCCGAGGAAGCATTAGGCTATCTAAAGAATATTGAACATCTGAATTTACGCCTCTACCAGAGAACGGCCTATCGCCGCTCCTTTAGTGAAGGATTGGCGGTTTTTGAACTGCAGCCCGGTAGTAAGGCATCAAACGAAATAATTCAACTCGCGCAGCACCTTTATCCTAAAATATAAACCTAATGTTTGAGTGCTAACTGATGAGTTTTGGACGCTGGATTTTAATACATAGTTTTTCTATATTTTTAGTCACGGCGTTTTTTTTGGGCTATGTTTTTCGTGCAGAGCTTCAGCTGGAACAGGTGTACAGGCAGTTACTCAATATTGATCCTAAAAGTGTCAGCATTACATCAAAGACCAGGAGTCAGGCAACGGCTTCAGGGGAGGCGCAACTTAAACCTGAAAAGCAGGATCCGACCAGTACGACGGACACGCCCGCAAAATCAGTTCAGATCGGCATCCGGTCCGAACAAAGTAAAACTCAGACCTCTGCATTACCGACTACAGCTCAGACACCCGTTTCACCCATAGTCAATCAGACCTCGGCCCCACAAGCTATTCCAGCCAGAGTCCCTGATTTACAGGATGAATTGTTTTTAGCACGCAAAGCCTACTGGAAAAAGAATTATGCAGATGCTATCGCTGGCTATCAGTTATTGATTCAAAAAGACCGTGGGAATCCCGATCTCAGAGGTGAGTTGGGAAACATTTACTACGCATTAAATGATACTGACAATGCTTCTAAACTTTACTATCAGTCCGCAATGATACTGCTACAGCAGAATCGACCAGAGCAAGCCCGACTACTTCTTTCACCAATCATCGCGATGAACCGGGAGTTGGGGGAAGACCTGAAATTGAAAATTCAGCAATAGGGATTTCGTGACTAAACTGTCTAATTATGATGCTAAAAGTTGATATTTAAAATATGGGTGAAAATTAATACATATTTACTACCTGGATCAATTTCAAAATCGCTAATTATATAAATAGTGTTTATAATGCGGCTCATTAATCATTTGAAAATTCACCCAACTACTAGTTATTTAATAGGATCAATTTATGAGTAATTCAGATAGTAATCCAAATTTAAGTCTTGATTCTGGATGCATGGAGCGTTTGGCTGATACCTTTGAAAGTAGTGCCAAACGCTGGGAATTGATCGTCTATCCTTCTATGGTTGCTTTTATTGTGCTTGCTGTGTATGGCTTCTATCTGGTCTATACCCTGTCACGAGATGTTCATAATCTGACTCTTACCATTACCACTTTGACCATTTCAGTCGATCGAAACATGAATGAGCTGACCAATTCAATTCGTACTATGGATCATACGATGGTGAAAATGGGTAATAACATCGGTAACATGGATAGCAATATTACGTCCATGACCCAGAATATCGCCTCAATGACTCAAAATACCAATGCGATGGCAACCTCAACCTACTATATGCAACGCAATATTCGTGATGTGGCTCGCCCGATGAATATTATGAGCAGGTTCATGCCTTAAGCACGAAGTTTTGTTTTACCTTTAGTTAGAGTTTTTATGTTTCAATCCCGAAAAGCGATAGAAAGTCGTCTTAAAACGCTCGAAAAACATCTGGAGCAGGAAAATCCGATACTCATTGATGCCGTTAAAAGCTTCAGGGTTCTCGATAGTATCGCTTACCGTATGGGGTTGATCTCCAGAGATGAATCCTATGCGACGCAGATTCCGTGGTGGCCTTTAATATCTATTTTAGGAACCTTTTCTGCGGGCAAATCTACCTTTATCAATTCCTTTCTCGGGGCTAAATTACAGGCTTCCGGCAATCAGGCTGTGGATGACAAATTTACGGTCATTTGTTATACCAATGATAATGTTAGTCGTGTATTACCCGGGCTAGCGCTGGATGCTGACCCTCGCTTCCCATTTTATAATATCAGCGACGATATCGAAAAAGTGGCGCCTGGTGAAGGTGAAAGGGTTAACGCTTATCTACAGCTTAAAACCAGTCCAACTCAGCCTATCAAGGGGAAAATACTGATCGATTCGCCGGGCTTCGATGCGGATGCTCAAAGAAACTCCACCCTTAGAATTACCGATCATATTATCGATCTTTCGGATCTGGTTCTGGTGTTTTTCGATGCCAGACATCCCGAACCGGGAGCGATGAAAGACACCCTCGAACATCTGGTCACGAAAACAATCCAGCGTACCGACTCCAGCAAGTTTCTTTACATCCTGAATCAGATTGATACCGCAGCCAAAGAAGATAATCCTGAAGAAGTCGTTGGTGCCTGGCAGAGGGCATTATCACAAAGTGGATTAACGGCGGGTAAGTTTTACATGATCTTTGATGAAGAGTCTGCGATCAGTATTAACAATGGGGAGTTAAAAGAGCGCTTCAAAACTAAAAAAGATGCGGATTTGAATGCCATTTATGATCGGATGCATCAGGTCGAAACCGAAAGAGCTTACCGCATCATTGGAGCGCTCGAAAAAACTGCACACGGCATAGAAAACAAGGTTATACCTGCGTTGAAATCCGCCATGTACAAATGGACCAAGCGGGTTTTGATCACCGATACGGTGCTGTACGTATTACTTCTTGCGTTGGCAGCTTACGGAGTAACCACTCAAAATGCCTGGACTCAGTTAAACCCAACCACCCTGATTGACGCCTACAGCAATAATCCACTGACTGGAATGTTTACCGTCATTAGTCTGCTGATCATCTTTTTTGGTGTTCATCTGTTTAGCCGTAAGTTCTGGGCATCGCGCATTGCGGCTCAATTACCACGTGCCGATATGCCCGGTAATCTGGTCACCGCGTTTGAGAAAAACACGCGTATCTGGAGAAGTGTGTTTCATACCTCTCCACATGGATGGAGTCGTCGAGTTGCCAGAAAACTACGTGAAGTTTCCGAAAATTCAGGCCTGTTTGTACAGAAGTTGAATGATGGGTTTGCTAATCCATCAGGAACAAAAGCTCAAAAAGCCGAACCCGAAAAAGTCTCGCCTAAAAAACCAGTTAGTGTTCTACCACCAGTTGCCTGAAAATAAATCGGCCTGTTCATGATCTGGACTGGGGTTCCAGTAACCCCAGTTGTTCTTCGGTGAAACATAACCGGTAATCACGCTGTAGAGTATTCGTTTGAAAGCTAAATTCTAAGCTTCGTTCCATGCACGGTAACATTGACGTACCGACTTACTCTCTTCCTTCCACTCGAGCCTGCTAGTTGACCCTTAGTTCGTTCAGCTACCGTATCAGCTGTCTTTTAAAGTTATCTCTTATATGAACCGCCACATAGGGACGGAAATATCAGGCTAACTCCGTCCATTACGGGTGGAAATATCTGCGGGTGAGTGGGGATTGTTCCGATACAACTCCGAGTCCCTCTTTAGATTTTGCTTATTGAACCAGCAATATCAGGGCGATGATAAAAATAACCACCATCAATATTGGTTTGATGGCTGAAATCCAGTCATCTCTGGTGGCTTTAGGGGAGTTTTTAGAGGCATGTTTCAGGCTTGGATAGAGCATAACCATCATGCCAACTATAAATACTGCTGAAACAATCTTTAACCAGTCCATAACAATAAACCTGTAAAAAAGCCGCTTTTATTGACTAAAAGCGGCTTAAAATTTTGCGAAATCTGATGATGAGAATTTAACGTTTAATCATCGCCAGAGAATGCACCCAGAATATGCAGCAGGGCGGTAAAAATATTAAGGATGGACAGGAACAGGCTGGCCGTTGCCATAATGTAGTTGGTTTCACCGCCATGAATAAGTGCTGATGTCTGGAACAGGATTAACCCACTCATCACCAGAATAACACCAGCGCTAACCGCCAGGGCCAGGGCAGGTATCCCCATGAAAATATTCAGCAGGCTAGCACCCAGTACAACAAACAGGCCAACCATCAGGAAGCCAGCCATAAAGCTGAAATCTTTACGAGTTGTCAGGGCATAACCGGAAAGTCCGAGGAAAATTGCACCGGTACCACCCATGGCGGTCATTACGATGCTTGGGTTCATCGCCATATAATGAGTCAGTATTGGACCGAGCCCATACCCCAGTAAACCAGTAAAGGCGAAAATAACTGGAATTCCAGAGGCTGAGTTGGCGGTGCGTGGAAGCACAAACCACAATAAAACAATAGCCAGAATATTTGCACCCAGTGCCAGACCGAATGAAGCGCCAGTAACAACGCCAATAAAAGCAGTCACAGCACTGAACAGCAAAGTCATCGATAAAAGGATATAGGTATTTTTAATGACTTTGTTCGTTTCAAGAATCGACCCCTGAGCACGAGCGATAGTAGAATTTAATTGCATGTAAATCTCCGATTTATTAATAACACTTTGACAAGTCAGGAATGAAACAGGTTCCCGAGTAGGTGGTTGCTAGCTTCAAAATATTTTCTGCAAATATTTAATCCGTGATTTTAAACCAGTTGGGTTTATAAAGCTTCAGCTAATAACATATAGGTATTTATATGGAAATCAATGGACTTTAAGATTAAAAAAGCAGGTGACTCTCTAATCGAAATGATTATAATGATGCGCCTTCAGGCACGGAGTCTGGGATAGCACGTTAAAACGATTAGTGAAGTAAACATTATAGAATTTGGAGAGCTGGCAGAGCGGCCGAATGCGGCGGTCTTGAAAACCGTTGAGGAGAAATCCTCCGGGGGTTCGAATCCCTCGCTCTCCGCCATATTAAATATTGAGTCCTTTCGAGGGCTCTTTTTTTTGCCTGTAATATGGCGTAGCATAAGGCTTTAACCCTCCGTATCTTCCGGCGCTGAACGATATGTGTTGAATGAAATAGAGTAATGAATGAGTAACCTAGTGGGTAACGGACTATTTACTGATGAGTAACGCATGCTTAACAAGACCTCAATTAAGCGATTGAAGCAAAAAGAGAAAGTTTACCGGTTGCTAGATGGTGACGGTCTTTACTTAGAAGTGCGAACAAACGGCGAAAAATACTGGCGCTATCGTTATTTAAAAATAAGTGGTAAAAGCACAATGGTCAGCCTGGGGCGCTATCCCAACGTGTCGATTGAGATTGCACGAATCGAGCGCGATCAGAAAAAGAAGCATATCGAGTACGGTAGCGTGTCGTTTGCTGACGTGTCGAAACGCTGGCATTAGAGTAAAACATACGCGAGTGAGAAGAATAAACAGCTAGAGATACGATGGGTAAAATGTTCAGCCTCAGCCGAGAGGTAATTGCATATTCCGACACTGCGCAATAATGGCTTCTTTTCATAAGTCCAGGAGGAGATGAAAGCTTTAAGAATCTAAGCTGTCTGATCTGAACCGGTTTTATCAACGTCTTCTTTAAGTATTAAAGCAGACGTTTAGCTTTTTAATTATTGTTAATAGATCTTCACTCAAGCTACCTATAAGCTATAGTTCTATTGAATGTCGCCGCCACAACTGAGCAGTTGATGGTGTTTTCCGAAACTCAAAATCTGGACTATCTGTTTTAAAACAAAGTGATTTTAATGTCTCCTTACGGGAGAGGGTTTCATTCATTCCCAATCAGAGCCTTATTCTGAATTTGCTCTGGAGCTTGCTCCAATGAGTCCTGAGTTTGTCTTTATGCACTTCATCCATGGGTAAATTTCGGAGTGCCTGTGGCCACAAAGATTGTGCCCTTTCCATCGTGTCTTCTATATGGGGCTTTATTGCACGCCATGGTATTGCTGCCTTGTCTGCCCAATATTCAAAATTCTCTATCTTGACGTTATACCATTCTTTGGTTTTACCAAGGTTGAGGGCGAACTTCGTTTCATCTTCGATATAGGCTTGCGTGGTCACAATGTCGTAAGCAGGAGATAACCTTGGTGTGATTTTGTCCGGATATAGCAGGCTCCAGTTCTTAAGATGAGCATCGCCATTTGCCAATAATATGTTTACCAGCAGACGGCGAATAAATTGTTGTGCGTCAGCGAGACCATTACCTGAATACTCATAGATGACTTTACCTATCTGCTCATAATTGGCGGTATCATATTTTTGGTGAGGGTATTTAGCCAGTATTTGAGCGAAATCTTCCATATGAATTCGATTATTACCATTACGGTCAAAGCGTTTAATCGCAAATGCCAGTTTCTCATCCGGTAGATTGATGGAGGGCAGGTTGTCGAGTTTGCTCATTTCAACCAGCTTAATTTCAGGAATATCGATTCCTGTCATCGATGCTAATGACATTGCTGTAAACTCATTGAGTGGCACATTTCTAAATCGGGTAGACGGTGTTTTTATGATCCAGTCTCCGAGATCATCACCTTTTGTCAGGTTATAACGCTCATCTCTTTCCTTCATGGAGAATTTCATTTGCACACCGGCCAATGAAAATTTATTTTCCGGACTGTCATTGACGAGTTTTACAGCTTTAGCATTACCATATGTTTTAAGCACACTGTCTGGGACTTCCTCAGGTTCCAGAGGTGTTGCTACCAAAGCACCGGGTAGATCTCTCCCCAGATAGGAAAAAATTTTAAATTCGTTGTCTATATGAGTTTTTAGCCCTTGAGCGATCAGCGCTCGCAGTACGCCTTCGGGTAGCAGATTGGATAGTGTGGGATGAAGCCTGTGGTTTTTAGCCCACGGTTCGGCCATAAGCTTGTCACTGTTCGGGAAAGCGGGGTGTGTAATCAGGCTGAATGTCGGACGTTCGGGATCGTGGCTAAACTCACTTGCAAAATTGAGTACATTTCGACCGTTCTGAAAACCTGACAAATACCCCACCAGTCTGCCATGAAGAGTTAATCTCAGAACGCTTATTTCATCGATATGATCGACTTTGCTCATTTTTCATCGTCTGTTAGTAAGTCTTTCCATGGGTCGTTGGCAAGTTCATTTTCCTTTTGAAGTTTTGATGCCTGACTATCATGCTCAGAAATCGCTTTACTATCGCTTTTTAGTATGGCTTTAACGGCACTCAATTTATCACTGGGAACAAGTATTAGCTCGCTGTTTAGCCCTTTGGCGATAAGTTCCAGTGTATCGAGTCGCGGATTACCTTTAGACTCCAGGCGCTGGTATTGCTGACGGGAGACCCCAATACGCAGCATCATGTCATGTTGCTTGAGTCCGAGTGCAACTCTGCGTTTTTTAAGTTGATCGAGTAAAGTGTTCATTGTAGAAGCATATATATTGCTTTTCTTTATAAAGAAACATATTAGTTTCATTTAATGTGGTATGCAATACATATGTTTCTTCTATTTCTATGGTCTAAAAAAGACCAAAGTATATCTATATCATCCAGCTTTCCGAGCAAGGACTCAGACTCGTGAAATCTCACTTTAAAATCTGGTCTGGGGGGATCGTTTTCTAGCAATACAGTAAAACGTAATGTGAGATAAGTTACTGATTTAAGTGGTGGCGCAAAACGCTCAATGAATAGTTAAGTTATTGAATTAACTATATTTACTATGCTTTCTGGAGGTCGTTGTCTGGAGTATGAGCTCACATATAAAAGCACAACTGGCGTGCGATGCATTGAAGATGGCAGTCTGGCAACGACGACCCAACACAGGACTGATTCATCACTCTGATCGTGGTTCATAATATGCCAGTAAAGCCTTTAAGAAATTGCTCGATCTACATGCCGTTAAAGGAAGCATGAGTCGTAAAGGTGATTGTTGGATTAATGCTGTTGTTAAAGCTTCTTCGGAAACAGGAGTTGGTACATTGGAGAAGTTACCGGGCTCGCTCTGAAGCACAGAAAGATAAATGGAATTATATCAGTGTGTTTTATAATAATTATCGCCTGCACTCAATACTAGGATATATGAGTTCAGTTAATTTTGAAAAACAAATAATGGGAATGAAAAAAACCGCTTAACTGGGTTGTACTGAAAGGTTTGACCACGTCATCTGGCACGCATCTGCCTATTATAGTTATTCATAATGTAATCACCTCTTAGTCAGATTTGAATCAAACTTATTCTGGATCATCACAGTTTGGATATGATTCAGTAAATATAACGATTAAAATAACAAATTGAAATAGGGCGAAATTTTACATATTTACGCTGTCTGTTAATAAATGAGTAACTCTATGAGTAATAAGTTAAATAGTAAAGGTTAACAAATTGATTTATGAGGGTAAATTAATTAAAAGCGAATCCCTCGCTCTCCGCCATATATAGGCCTTAACTATTTGATAGTTAGGGCTTTTTTATTTCCGAAAGGTTTGTTATCTACGGTCTTATCTACGAGTGAGCTAGTAAACGAATGTTAAATTGATTTTTGAGGGTAGGGTGATGGTTAATTAAATGCTTAATCCATTAATCATAGCTCCCTGATATGAAGCTTCATCGATACTTCACGGGTAAGTGATATGTGTCAGCTTTGAATAACCTATTTCAATCCAGCTATTTACTCAGTTGGATGCCTAGGCTATAAAACAATTAACAAGAGGGATACCTCTTCGAAAGACCTGACCGGAACCACTGTAGTAGCAGTAAAGGTATCTCTGTCGGGTCTTTACTTTATGGATCAATTTATTACCGGATATGTGGGCTTTGCCAATCTCGGGCTGGTTTGAATAGCGCTATCACACCCTTCAAAATCAACTTCACTATAGGCCACAGCAACTTATTCAAATTAACGGAAAGGTCTTATTTATCAGTTAATTATGGTATATTTATTATTATAAGACAGATGAAATTTTTATCAGAACCTAAGAACTATAATTTCCACCACGCATCTTATCACTCAATCATCATCAAGGAATAGAGATGTTTTTTTTTGTATCTATAGCGCTTATATTAATTGGTATAATCCTCGCTCAATCTTTGGAAGTACCTACAGATGATGGTTTTATACAAGGCCTATCATCTATCGGCTCTTTACTAGCAGGATCTGGCACAGTTGGTTTGCTTGTACTTGCATGGGCTACTAAAAAGCAGTGGCAATCCCAAGTTGACTACCAAAGAAGTTCTCAGACCAGAATTGACTTCAAAAAGAATACTTATCAGCTTATTGTGGTAGTGAATGAACTTTTTTATTTCATTCAGCATCGTTATCACTACAAGCTTACGCACCCCAATCGAACGTACTTATTTAGTCACCACGAAGAAAATTTCAAACTGGAACGCCTTATAAAAAGCTATTATACAGCGGTGAGTAAACTGAAAATCTCCTCATACTCTCTTAAAGCCGAGGGGGAAGACAAACATGAGCCGATAGATCAGTTAGTAAAAGCTATCGACGACTACATGGATTACCTGCTACCCAGTATACAGCTTGTAATTAATTATGACGGGGAACTAGGGTCAGGAGAGTATCGTGATTTCAAAACAAAGGTTATTTATAGATTTAAGGAATGTGATAACCAACTTTTTGCTTGGGGAGCCAAGCTTATCATGCAGATAGAGTGTCACTTAAAAAAACTGGATTGAAGCTAAGGTTGTGGGTGGCTATCACTTGAATCTATTGATCAATAGCAGCAAATGGCATACCTTCAATTATACAAAGGTTACAGAACCAGTGATACTCCATGTGTGATGAATACAATACGGACCGTATTTGCGGTTCATGGTGTATCCCTGTGTTAAGGCTCATTGAGAGCTCTCGCAAACAGGCTGCTGAAAATCAGCTATGTGAATGATGGGCATTTGAACTGATTGGAGAAGGTTCTTTATCAAGCTGATTTTTCTCAGTGCTGGCGAACTGAAAGTTAAAGTTAATGCATATAGTCAAAGCCAGTGCTGGGAAAAATTAGCAACCCTTCGAAACCGTGGCGTGAAGCTGTAAAAAGGTATTACGGAGTCATACAGCGAAAGCAGGGAGCGTAGCGTCCTGTGCTGTGCTGGATGGCGGAGTGGAATCGAAGCCACAGTCTGTGTGGGGTAGCACCAGAAATTCCCGTCGAATCATCAGGATAATATTCGCGCCATGCAAATGCCCGGTTCTCCCAGTATTCTGCATCGGGTTATCCATATTTATCTGCAAGAGTCGCCGGGACTGGTCGCTGCGATTCATCAGGCAATCCTCGATAGTGATGCGATTTCCCTGCTGGAATCTGCTCATAGTCTTAAGTCTTCCAGTGCCAATCTGGGTGCGATGCAGCTTTCGGAGTTAAGTCGTGAACTGGAAGCGCTTGGCAATAAGGCTGATATCGATCAGGCCAGCCTGCTGCTAGATCAGCTTGATAGCGAGTTTGAGCGCGCCTGTAGCGCGTTAAGCAAGGAGCTGTTACCTTCTACCGTATCAGTCTGATGGCGGAGCTTGTTGCAGGGAGTGCTGATGAGCGCAGTTCATTTGCAGAAAACTTAAAAAACCTGCACAAACCATCTCTTTCCGAAAAAAACGTACCCTGAAAAAGATAAAGGTGTCTGGTAAAAACTAATTGCTAAACTACAATTAACAGATAGTGGTTAAGCAGAACTCGAGTTGTATTTTCCGGTTTAAATCGCGTCCCGCTGATATTTTCAGACGATCAAACCTAAGGCGAAGGAAGGCTTAAGTCAGATTTCGGATTATGACGGCATTCTGCGTTATGGATAAAAATTCACCAGTTGAGAAATACATGTCAAATCATCATCAGATGAAAGAGCGGGAACTGATACTGGTAGTGGATGACGATCCAGCCATCCGTCTGCTGATGCGTGAAGTGTTGCAACAGGCCGGGCTCACTATCATCGATGCCAGCAATGGTAGCCAGGCGCTGGAACTGTTCGAGCAGCAACAGCCAGACCTTTTACTACTGGATGTAAAAATGCCGAAAATGGATGGTTATGAAGTGTGTAACCGAATCCGCCATTCTGACACCGGTAGTGAAACCCCCATCATCATGATTACCGGTCTGGAAGATGAGGATTCCATCGAAAAGGCGTATCAGGCTGGCGCTACAGATTTTATCACCAAGCCCGTGGTGTGGACGATACTCAGTCATCGTGTGCGTTATCTGCTACGGGCGGCAAAAGCCTTTCAGGCTTTACGTCTGAACCAAGATCGTCTGATACAGGCGCAGCAGGTTGCCCGCCTGGGTGACTGGGAATGGGATATTGCCAGTGATGAATTTCACTGGTCCGATGAAATGTATCAAATATTTAAGCTGTCCAAAGACGCCTTCGACATTACCCTGCAGGCCTGTATGAGCTTAGTGCATCAGGATGACAGGAAAAGAGTAAGTGATACTTTGGATGAAGCGTTAAATCATAATCAGGCGTTCAAGATTGAATATAGAATTGTGGTCGCTGATGGCAACATCGTAAACATCGAGCAACAGGGAGAAGTGGGGGTTAATCAACAGGGTGTACCGGTACGCTTGTATGGCACGCTGCAGGATATCAGCGAACGTAAACTGGCCGAAAGCCGCATACGCCAGCTTGCCTATTACGACCAGTTAACCGGCCTGCCCAACCGCCAGCTGTTTTATGAAACGGTAAAAAGAGCGATGTATACCAGTCGTCGGGAAGGCTCTAAGATGGCACTGATCTTTCTCGATCTGGATCGGTTCAAGGAGGTCAACGACACCCTAGGTCATGATGCCGGAGACAAGCTTTTAAAGAATATCGCACACTATCTGACTAAAAGTATCCGCGCCTCGGATGTGCTTAGCAAGACGACCGAAACCAAAGACGCGGGTGCTTCGCTCTCGCGCCTGGGAGGCGATGAGTTTACCATCCTGTTACCCGACCTGAAGCAGGTTGAGGTGGCTGCGCATGTGTGCAATCGCGTGCTGGATCAGCTACGTCTGCCGATGACTATAGATGGGCAGAAACTGACGATTACCGGCAGTATGGGCATCGCCATTTACCCGGATGATGGGGAGGATATAGATGCCCTGTTAAGGCACTCCGATATTGCGATGTACCATGCCAAACAGGGTGGTAAAAATAATTTCTGTTTCTATACGGATCATATGAATGAACAGGTCAAGCTGCGCCTGAGTACCGAGAGTGATCTTAAGCGAGCGTTGGCTCAGAATGAGTTTGTGCTGCATTACGAGCCGAGGATGGATGTGAGCAGTGGAGAGATTATTGCTGCGGAAGCCCAGTTGCGCTGGAACCACCCTGCCAGAGGTCTGCTACATCCGGAACACTTCATGCAGGTCGCTGAGGATAGCGGTTTAATTCTGCAGATTGGCGAGTGGGTACTTAACTCTGCCTGCCAGACTTTACAGCAATGGCTGCAGTCCGGTATTCAACTGGAGTGCGTGGCAATCAATTTATCCAGTCAGCAACTGAAACAGGATGATCTGAGCGAGTTGATTGCAGTGGTGCTGCAAAATCACCGGCTGGATGCTTCCCGGCTGGAATTAGAGTTTAGCGATGACAGTATCACACAAGACCTCGACCTGACCCTGAGAAAATTTAAGCTGCTTAAAAAGCTGGGTCTCAGGCTATCACTGGATAACTTCGGTATAGGTTATTCACCGCTGGCTTTTCTGAAAAAATTTCCGATCGATCGATTGAAGATCGATCGTAGTCTGGTGGCCGAGATTAGTTCGAGTGCCAGAGATGTCTCGATCATCCGCTCAGTTTTGACCCTTGCCCAGGGCTTGAATATATGCGCAGTTGCGCAAGGTGTTGAAATGCAGGAACAACTGGACGTGTTGAAAAAAATTGGTTGTAAGCAGGTTCAGGGACCTTTTATCAGTAAGCCTTTAGTGGCCAGTGAAGTCATCCTGCTGCTGGAAACGACTGAAAAAGAAGCAGAGATGGTAGCCGATGGGAAGTAACTGGGAACAGATCATCGCCAGGGCCAGACTGATTTCCCTGCCTGAAGCCTATCTGAATCTCAGGCAGGTACTGGATCAGCCGGATTATTCCATGGCTGAGGTGGCTATTGCGATCAATCGAGACCCGGCTCTGACAGCCCGTATTTTGCGTCTGGTTAACTCATCCTACTATGGATTTTCCGGTCGCATCGATACGGTGTTCCGTGCGGTAAATATGCTGGGTAGCCAGCAGGTCTATGAACTGGCACTTGCCACGTCGGTGGCTCAAACCTTTGATGGGATGGATAGTCAGGTTATGGATATGCCACAGTTCTGGAGACACAGTGTGCTGTGCGCGCTGTTGTCGAAGAATCTGGCTAAAGCCTGCCAGCCGATGCTGGCTGACAGCCTGTTTGTGGCGGGCCTGCTGCACAATATCGGTCATCTGATCATGTATCAGGCGATTCCAGAGCTCTGTCAGCAGGCGATGGTGCAGGCACGAGAACAGGCGCGACCGCTGTATCAACTTGAAAGAGAATTAATCGGTCTGGATTATGCGCGTATCAGCTGTGAGTTGATGCGTCAGTGGCAATTACCGTTAGTTCTGCGTGCAACGGGAAGATTCCATCAGGAGCCACATCTGGCTCAAGAGTATCCGCTCGAAACCAGACTGGTGCATATTGCCGTCAGACTCGCGGAGCAGGAAAATAACCGCATTCAAAACCTGCAGATCGCACCAGAGGTACTGGCTCGGACAGGTCTTTCTCTGGAGCAGTGTCGGATGATTATGCAACAATCTGAACTTGAATTGGTTCAGGTCATGAGTGCGATTTTTCCCTCTGCTATCGCCAGCTGAACCGGTCGCTAGTGATTGCGCGTTATGTTTTCCAGTAGTGTCTGCATCTCACTCACTTGCATCGGCAAACCCAGGTAAAACCCCTGAGCCTGGTCACACTGCAACTGCTTGAGCAGCTGTAATTGTGCCTCGGTTTCTACGCCTTCGGCAATCACACCTATGCCCATATTCTTTGCCAGACTGATGATAGATGAAGCTATGGTTAAATCATCTGGATCGGAACCGATGCCCTGAATAATGGAGATATCTATTTTCAGCCTGTTAATGGGGAGCTTTTTAAGTTGTCGCAAAGATGAGTAGCCGGTTCCAAAATCGTCAATCGATGCCTTGATGCCAAGCTGCTGCAACTGTTGCAGAATCAGCAGTGTGACTTGAGGGTCTCTCATGGACAGGGTTTCGCTGATTTCAATCTCGAGAAAGTTCGCATCAAGTCCGGTTTCAGCAAGCGTTTCGCGGATCATTTGAAAGATTCCCTGGTGCAGGAACTGGGCGGACGATAGATTGACCGCGACCGGGACAGCAGGCAAACCGGCGGCTTGCCAACGCTGGTTCTGGCGACAGGCATGCTGTAGCACCCAGTTGCCAATCCAGATCATTTGATGAGCCGATTCGGCACGCGGGAAAATTTCCTCAGGAGTGACCAAACCCTGTACAGGGTGATTCCAGCGTATCAAGGCCTCGATGCCTGTCAGCCGGTTACTCTGAATATCGAACAGGGGCTGATAAAAAAGAAAAAATTGCTCTTTAATACAGGCCTCATCCAGACTTTACTCAAGCAATAGATGTCGCTCTACCTGATGGCTGAATGTCTCGTTATAAAAGCTGAGCTGAGAGCCACCTTTTTGCTTCGCCAGGTACATTGCACTATCGGCATTCTGAACGATATCTTCCGGGGTGTTGTGCTCGCCGGGGTACAGGCTGATACCGATACTGGCCCCGATATGAATTTTATAATGCTGAATAAAAAAAGTGCGCGATAAGTCTTCAATTATTTTACGCGCAACCTGGGCAGCACTTTCAGGTGACTGGATAGTCGGCAGGATCGCCGCAAATTCATCCCCCCCCCAGACGTGCAAGAGTGTCACTTTCACGTACGCATTTTTTCATCCGGTTAGAGACTTCGCGCAAAAACTCATCACCAACCGCATGCCCGTATTGATCATTCACCTGTTTGAAAAAATCCAGGTCGATATACAGTAGTGCCATTTTATTCTGATTTCTTTTGGCGAGTGCCAGCTCCTGCGTCAGGCGCTGGTCAAAATAACTTCGGTTGGCAAGTCTGGTCAGTTTGTCGGAATAGGCCAGCTTTAACAGATGCTTTTCTTTCGCTTTTAGTTCAGTGATATCGGTAAAACTGCCGATGTAATGGGTGATACTACCCTGGTTATCGCGCAGGGCATCGATATGCAACCATTTTGGGTATAACTGGCCGTCCTTGCGCCGGTCTATAATCTCTCCCTGCCATTTACCGGTCTGCATAATGCTATCCCACATTTGCGTATAGAATTCCGGCGTATGCTCCCCAGAATTAGATACATTCGGATTTCGACCAATCAGTTCTTCTTTGGAGTACCCGGTTGCTTTGCTATAGGCCTCATTAAGCATCACAATTCTGTTGTCGCTATCGGTAATCAACATGCCTTCTGATGCATTCTCGAATACGGTAGCAAACAGCTTGAGCTTTGCTTCCGCCAGTCTGACCTGAGTTACATCCTGTAGAGTCCCCGTCATTGCTAAGGGCTGATTCTGATCGTCGAATTCGACTTCTCCCAGTCCATGGATAGTTTTAATCGTGCCATCTGGCAGCTTGATGCGATGATCGATGTCGTAGGATTGATATTGCTGAATAGCGGACTGTATCGCAAGTTCAACGTTTTCAAGGTCGTCGGGGTGAACACAGTTTAAAAAGGCTTTTGAACAGGTGCCAAAGTTATCCGGATTGATGCCGAAGATAGCGTAAACCTCTGATGAGCATTTGATGTGATCAGAGCTGAATGTCCATTCATAGCTACCCATCTGGCCGATGCGTTGCGCTTCCGTGAGGTGAGTATGGTTATCGAGCAACTGTTGCATGATGGTATTTTTGGTCAGCGCTATTTCAATCGTTAGCTTCAGTTCCTGCTCATTAAACGGTTTCAGAATATAGGCGAAGGGAGCAGTGAGTTTGGCTCGTGAAATAAACGATTCATCAGAAAAGGCGGTCAGAAATAGAACCGGGGTCCGGTACTGTTGCTGTACGATCTGGGCCGCCTCAATACCGTCCATGCTACCCTCCAGGATGATGTCCATCAGGACCAGATCGGCTGCAAGCACATCAAACTGTGCGAGAGCTGCTTCGGCAGAGGCAAAGCTACCCACCACTTCATAGCCATACTGGAGTAACTGCAATCGGAGGTGTTCGGCAAAGTATCTGTCGTCTTCGATAATTACGATCTTACAGCTGAGCATTATTTAACCTCTAAAATAAACAGCCTTTTCGTTTGTAAATTACCATTATGTAGGACGGGATTATCCCGCTGGGGGTATGACTCTTTACCATATAAAACATATGATTTATAGATTATAGGAGGGCTTTTAACGATTACACTCGTTGGAGCGTAATAAACCGATGTTAATACGGGTTTGTTGCGCTATACAGTGATCGAAGTGAGGCTATTCAGGTTCAATAGTAACGCTGCTGCGGTTGAATCCATCACCCGCGAAACTCGTCACGGAGCAGCAGTTTGTCGAATTTTCCACGGTCCGACCTTGCCAACGGTAGTTATCAATAGCGAACGGGTCAGGGGAAAGTGATAAGGTGGCTGAAATGTTTAACTATGGTGAATTCAAGATCATGTGCTCAAAACAGCTGCTCACGGATTGGCATCAAGAAACTCTGTACTCACACAGCCTTGCGCTTAATCTGGATGCAGTGACTGTAGCCAGCTTTTATCTGGCTGAGGTCAACCGGCCATGACGGATACGCTACAGCAGGTACGGGCTTACCATCAGCGTAGCAAGCACTATCTGGATGCCTACGCCAGAGGTCCCGAGACACTGGACTGGGATCATCAACCCGATCCATTTCGCCGCTTTACGGCAGCAGCGCTGCAACAATTACCACTGATTGGCACGACCCAGCTGGCGGCTGTTGCAGCGTTTAATCGTAGCGCTGTCGGCGCTCTGCTGGAATTATCCATGGGGCTGTCGGCCTGGAAACAGTTTGGCCCGCAGCGCTGGGCTTTACGCTGTAATCCATCCAGTGGCAATCTACATCCGACCGAGGCTTATGTAATCGCGAATGGTATCGAAGATCTAACGGACGGTGTTTACCATTATGCGGCGCAGGCGCATGCACTGGAGCAACGGGCCGTGTTCGAACCCCGAGCAGCGACGCAACAGTTATTGATTGGCCTGAGCAGTATCCCGTGGCGGGAAGCCTGGAAATACGGGGAGCGCGCATTCCGTTATGTGCAGCTGGATGTCGGACATGCAATTGGCGCGATACGCTATGCGGCTGGGGTACTCGGCTGGCAGGTCACTCTGGTGCCGCTGCCGGATGAGCATCTGGCGGCACTGCTGGGACTTGACCGAGATGCTGATTTTAGCGGGGCAGAGCGTGAAAATCCCGATGTATTGCTGCATATCCAGCCTAAAGCTGCAGTGTCTGCGGTTCATTACACGCAACCAGCGCAGTGGACTGGTTGCGCCAATGCGCTCGGTGGGTTACCTCGCAATGAATGGAGTATTATTGAGCAGATGGTGTCGGCTACACGCCGAGTGGATGCAGAAACTGTAGTGCCATCCAGGTCATCTTATGCCCCTGCTATCGCTGCCAGCCGATCACCATCCGACTGGATCGGGCTGATTAAACAGCGTCGCAGCGCTCAGGCTTTTAGCCCTGAAACCAGTAGCCTGTCAAATGCCGTCTTTTACCGCATGCTGAATGCTGTTCTGCCTCGTGCCAGCCAGTGTCCCTGGGATAGCTGGAATTTACCGGCGCATCTGCATCTACTGCTGTTTGTACACCGTGTCGAAGGCCTGCCGCCAGGTCTTTATCTGCTGCCGCGCCGAGATCAACTGAAAGAGACGCTTCAGGCGGCCATGAGCAGTGAGTTTAGCTGGCTAAAAGTCGAATCCTGTGCGTCGCATCTGGCCCTTTATCAATTGCTGCATGCAGATGTACGCAAGACGGCACGCACCCTCAGCTGCCATCAGGAAATCGCTTCTTCCAGTGCCTTCAGCCTGGCTATGCTGGCCGAGTTCGATAGTGCACTGAAACACGGGCCACATCGTTATCGAGAGCTTTACTGGGAAGCCGGACTGATCGGACAGGTGTTATACCTGGAAGCGGAAGCGGTCGGTATGCGTGGCACTGGTATCGGCTGTTTTTTTGATGATAGCGTGCATCAGCTGCTGGGGTTGAGCGATACACAGTTTCAGAGTCTTTATCACTTCACCGTGGGTGATGCGAAAATCGATCAACGTCTGCAGACACTGCCCCCTTATTCTCCGCGTGCTTCATCAGGCAGCCTCAGTGAGGGGTAACCCCTCCTGAGCTATCGCGCGGATATTGTCATAGCTCGCGATCGCGATCGAGAAACTTGAACTTGCTTTTATACTCTTCAATCATCTGGTTGCCTTCCTGTTGATTGCGAATAATCATCGGTGAAAGCATGATCAGCAGTTCTGAGCGCACCTCTGCAATGAGGGTTTTGCTAAATAGAAAGCCAATCACCGGCAGGTCTCTGAGCCAGGGCACACCACTTTTAGTGATCGCGCCGTTACTGCGGATCAACCCGCCGAGAATGAAGGTTTCCCCATTATTGACCGATACATCGGTAGTCAGATTACGGTTGAGGAAGGTACGTTGACCAGTGGCATCATCGATATCGCCAACATCGATGACTTCCAGTGTTAATTCGACATTGATAGTGCCGCTGGAAGAAATCGAAGGCTTTATCTCCAGGATGATACCGGTATCACGATACTCGACTGAAGTTGTCACGATGGTGCCGCTATCATTCACACGGCTGTGGTTCCGATCGGTTGCGGGTCGCCGACGCGGATGGATGCCTTACGATTGTTTCTGACCCGTATGGACGGGGAGGAGAGTACGTCGACCTTGCCATTGGATGCGAGCAGACCCAGCACGGGGCGAATGTACAGAGCGGCGTAGCTGAAGGTTTGTGGAAGGTTGACATTGTCACCGACCGTGCCTGCTCCACCACGAGTGGCATCACTATGATGAAGAACCACTGCATCACTATGGGTTCACTCGGTTGACTGCTTTGCGGGGTAGATGGCTGAGGCTCATTCCAAAAATCTGCAGGACTGAAACCTTGTAAACAGTGTAGAACAGTTGATTATTGAAATTCTATTGGAAGATTTCCTTACCAGTGGGTCGACGGATTTGCGCTGCTGTCATTGTTGGGTTGGAATTTTTATTGTTTAACCGATTCATTTGCCAATATCTTTTTCAGGATAATTGCTGATGGCTTCCCTTTTTTTCGGTTTTTCCTTCCGGATGTGAAATTGATTAGCTGCCTTATCCGGGGTTAAGGCCATCTTGCCTCTCCGGGTGTAATCGCTATTCCTGTAAGAGTCGACTGATGATTTAGAGCTCGGAGTCTGGCAGTCACGAATGTCGCATTATCGATCAATAGTCGCCGAATTATTGGGTGAAGGTGCGGCCCTCACATGAATCTGGCTACGGTAAATTGAGAAGTCTGCGTTATGGTCGAAGTTGGAGCCGGAGTACGGGAACGAATCAGAAGTGCGGCTTCTGTCCTGTTTTTGACATTCAGTTTGATGAAAATCGAACTCACATGAAACTTAACCGTGCGGGTGCTGATATACAGTTGTTTACCAATTTCAATATTGGTTTTGCCCTGGGAAATCAGTTGCAGAACTTCCTGTTCGCGATTGCTTAAGGATGACTGTAACCGAAGCTTGCGGGTTTGCGAATGTTCCATCAAGGCATTGGTGACACAGGAAGCCATACTCTTTCCGCCCTGGTGGACGATATGTATGGCATTGATGATTTCGCTGGCCTCGGCCTGTTTCATCTGGAAGCCCTGAACGCCCAGTTCTATCGCATTCATGATCAGAGATGTATCGCTACAGTTTGTAAAAATAATAATTTTTACATGCGGTAATTTTGATCTAAATTTTTGCAGGTAAATTAAACTAGTCGGCTTGATCTCCTTGAAATCAACCAGAATTACATCCATTCCTATGTCCAGGCTGTTAGTGAAAACGTCTTCCAGAGTTGGAGTGGACATGACGATTTTAATACTGGGGTCTGTGCCTAATATATGCTGCAAACCGTATCTAATAGTCGGGCAATGGTCACAAATTGAAACTCGAATAGATTTAGACATTGAAACCTCTCAATTCATTAATTCTCAAACCTGGTAAAAAGCGTCGCTTCTCTCCTAAATCTGAACGAATTATGACACATAAATTAATAAAAAGTGAATTAAATGTGAAAATTATCGAAAGTGAGAGAGATATTCCTAGAATAATTGATCCAGGTTAAGAAAATGAAAATATTTAATTGCTTTTAACCGGAAATGATAATTTTATTTCGCTGGATTAGAGTCTGTCCACAGTATTCAATTTCTGCAGAATTTGTGATCTTCAGGCGTTCAGGTAACAGGGGGTGGCGTGTTTTAAGGCTGAAAATTATTTGTTTTGTTTAAATCGACAGGGACAGACTTGATTGATTCCGTACACCTTTTGAATGCCTCTGATTTACGGTCGCCTCTCCGCTTTGAGGGCTGAAGCTGTCGATTCAATTACGATACAATCTTATCCTTAAAATAGCGACTCCACAGCACCCGGGATTTATTTTTCACCTCGCTTATCTCATTGGATGTCTTTTCACTGATATGAGCACGAAACAATCCTCGATAGTCTGCGGTTGACCTGCTATGACGTAATATGGCTATCGGTCCATGAGCTTCACTCCATACTGTTTATGAGCGGCTTTAGAATATCTGGCCCGCTTCATTCGCGTCATCAATAATTGGCTTATCGGGCTAAAATGATGCTGGAGTATCGATATGCAAGATTCAGACTGGTTGAAGGTCAGGGGTATCAGAAAGTTTTATGTTGATTAAAATCTTTACCCCAGTGTGAATGCGAACGTGGCTTATAACTATTCTTTTAGCTCCAGTTGCTGGCTCTGTTCACCGCGTTTGAATGTTACGCTGGTGTCGCTAATGGATGTGAGCTCCCAGCCCTGATGTTGCATACCTATCGTGAGAGGCAGAATGTCATTGCTGCTGAGATCGAATATCACCGCTACTTTTTCTGCCGGTGAGATAACTATGCCTTCCAAAAGTAAACGTAGCGGGGGCAACCTGACAGGAGCACTCGGTATTGGTTGGGGTATAGATGGTGGCTCCCGACCTGAGATGAATAATGGGCGCTGAGTGATTTCACTGAATGTGGCAACCCCCGGAGCAGTAAAATTTTGTCTGGCGACAGAATCCATTTCAGTCTCTGCCTTTGGCGAGTTACTTTCCGGGGCTTGAATGATGTTGTTACTCTGTATTACCAGTGTGGCGCATAACAGTCCACAGCAGACTAGCAGGTAGGGGGTAAGACGGTTACCTATGGTTATTTTTTTCATTATTTTCGGGGCATGTAGCCAGTCAGGTCAAATTCCACATCCAGCATCTCGACCAGCTCAACTTTGAGCTCTTGCTGTCTTTGTGGAGCGGCTTCAAAATTGATTTTCCGGGAGTGCTGTATACGGCTGCGGATTGAAAGATTATCTATAAAAAGGTACGGCTGCCCCGTCTCCAGTGTGTGGAATACCGTGACCAGATTGGCCAGTTTTCCACGTACACGCACTTTCAGCGTAATACCGGTAAAATCCATTTCTTTTTTTGCTGGCAGGGTCTGGGTGCTTTGCAGCTCGAGACGGTTGGAAATGGAGATACGTTTAATGATGCCCTGCAAATCAGCAGCTGCCAGCGCTTCACTGGGGCTTTTCAGGTATTGCTGATTATTGGCCAGTAAGCTTTTCAACTGATCATGCCTGGAACGTAGTTGATTACCTGTCGCGACCTTGCGTTGGAGTATTTGCAGGCGTTTCTCAAGCAGATCGATACTATCCTGGTAATGACTGTTGAGCGACATTATGGGTGCGGCTACCACCGTAAATATAGATATGATTAAAAGACCAAGTATCAGCAGCGCCAGCAATTGACGTTGTATTTTGCTTAATGAATCGAACATTCTGCCTACCCCCCGGTCACTTCTGCAGAGAGGTGGAATTTTTCGGAATCCGAGCCCTGACTGGTGGTAACGGATGAGCGAAAGCGTGGGTTCTGCAGGCGTTCGGATGACTCGATGAGGGGTATCAGCGAGGCTGCAGCTGTGGAGAAACCCTGGATCTGGATTTCTTTGTCCTTAATGGTCAGGTTATATATCCAGCTGTCATCCGGCAGAATGCGAGTGAGTTCGTCGATGATTTCAAGCGCCATCGGTGTCAGCAGTTTCTTTTTAACGAGGAAGTCGGAGCCGGTGCTGAGCTGTTCGACCTGCTCACGAAGACGCTGGACGATTTTTTCTTTGCTGGTCGCCAGTTCGACCCTGGTTTGCAGTGTGTTGATCACCTGTTTCTTATTGATCAGGGGCAGGGCAATGGTCCCTGCAAGCAATAACACTGCCACTAATGCCAGCACCAGATTTAACTGATGTGACGAGCCCCGTGTGTTTTGACGTGCCTGTTGCGGCAGCAGGTTAATGTTCTGTATCTGGTTGCTGCTGTTGTTAAGCTGAATGCTGACCTGATGAGGCTGAAATCCGATGTCGCTGAGTTTAGCAAGCAGCTCATCAAGATAGATTCGTGGTGTGACTACCAGTTTCAGCGTAATGGTGTTGGCCTTTGAATCACGTTTGCTGACCAGATGGTCGTAGTAGACCTGATCAAGACTGAAGGGGGTCTGTCTATCCATCTCGAAACCTAACACTTCGCGCAGGTTAGTTTCCGTAACCAGTGGCAGGGTCAGCGTCTTCAGCAGAATTTTATCAGCGGGAAGGCAAAGTATTACTTCACGGCTGCGTCCGGCCAGTTGTTCCACTTCCTTTGCCAGAGCGGGTGGCAGTGCTGCTTCGGTTAAAGGGTAACGGCCTATTTCCTCGACAGACTCGTGCGTGCCGCGACTGGCAATTAGCTCTACACCATTGGGTTGCAGCAATAGGCGTTCCAGATCTGGCCGGGTGACGGCTCGTATGCTCTGCGGTAAAATGCCAGCTAGCTCTTCAATCCACCAGTGCCACAGGTTTCCTGTTGTATGTAACAATGGTGACGATAGTGAGAAACTGGACTTCAGGCCTGATGATTTCATATCGTGTTTACTTCTCAAACGTGTTAACCGGAATTCCCGCTGATAGATCTTGCCGGCGCGCGCCAGGACAGGATTTTATAGGGTTCCTTGCCGCTGGCTGCAATATGCACAACCGTATCCAGAGATGCTTTCGTTCCTGCTGTTGTTATTGCCCATACGCTGATGTGATATGTCGAACTACCACCGGATATAGCTGTTTTATCGGTAGTAGACGCGTTGCGGGTTTCGAGCAGTGTATCAACTAGCCATGATGGTGCAACGTCCAGTTTGATGCTTGCCTGATCCGAATGCACGGTCAAATAGGGTACCAGTTTTTCAAACAATGGGTTAGTCATACCCAGTATATATCGAAATTCCTCGATGCTAGTGAAAGCACTGTCGCGCGCAGCCCATTTTAATCCGGCATTGTGGTAGTCGTCATCTTCTGCTCCGTGCAGGTGTTTTATATTGTCCGCATCGCGCCAGTCGAGGGTAGCGTCGACCAGAGCCTGACGCTGATTGTCATCTTCAATCCCCGCGCCAGCCAGTACCTTATCCAGCACCGCCGGGGTTACTTTGTTGATATCCATCAGACCGCGGGCATCACGAATTGAGATGATTGCTTCACCGTAATCGAATTGAACTTGATGGGGACTGCCGTTTACCGGCCAGCGATCTGTTTTGTCTGACACCAGCATTTCCATGATGGCGTGATAGGTGGCAGCTTCGGCCAGGCCGCGTGCCTTACCGGACTCGATATGGTTTGAGGCAAGACGTGTTTCGGTACGAATGTTTCGAGAATGGCTGGACGCAATCACGGTCATCAAAATCAGCAGCCACAATACCATGATCAGGGCAATTCCACTCTGCTGACGGTTGCACACAGGCGGGTTGAGCCCGCTCATTCGATTAAACCTGTATGCAGTGTCAGAAATAAATCCGGCCAGGCTTCACGTTGCGATAGCGGGACGATCTGGATATGTACCAACTGTGGAAATGTCTCGGCTTTATTCGTCCACAGCTCGTGCCACTGTGGTGCCTTTTTAGCAATAGGAGATCCGTAATAGCGCAAGTTGACCGCGTTAAGTTTATCTACCAGCATGATTTCCTGTCGATCAGCATCGCTGGCCTCAAACCCCGGGCTGTCGGGGTTGTGTAAACGGTAATACAGCATGAGCCGTTTGTTATCGGCATCGGACTTCACCGCCAGCGTATATTCAAATAGCCCGGTTGCGCCATGGTGAAGCGGTGCCGGTGCAATGAAGCGTAGTTGCTCATGATTCGCGTCAAAAGCGATCGTGGTCTTCGCGTTATTGCTCCAGCTGATGGGTAGTGTCTGATTGAACAGGCGTTGTAGAGCGCCACTAACGGAGCGTAAAGTTTCGGTTTTAGCCGTGTGCTTAAGTCCGGCTTCCCAGCTACGTTCACCCAGGCGCAAGGCGCCAAAGGAGGTAGCAACAATCAGCGTCAGCACCACCATCGCTACCATGATTTCGAGCAGGGTGAATCCACGCTGATGGCGACTGTTAGCGTCCATTGGAGCAACGCATTCGGCTGCTGTCGGATAATCCTTCATCAGCCTTGACCCGCTACGTCCGTGCTCTGTTGCAGGCGCACGCTGCTGAGTGAAATCTGGCTGTTGCCACCGCTATGCTGCCAGTATACGTTGACGGTGACGTGGTAGGCCGTTACCGGTGTGATCAGTGCTTTCTGCTGCTGCCAGGGCTGGTAGTGTTCGATGACACTTTCCCAGCGGAAGCGTTCACCCCATTCGCCGGAAGTTGTGCCGGTTTGCAGAGGGGTAATGACGCCGATGATAGATAGCTGTGATTCAGCGATCATCTCTGCTCGGGCGTAATCTTCGGCCAGGGATATATTGCGTAATCCGCCAGAGAATATTCTAAAGATGACCGTTAATGACATTGCCAGGATCATGAAAGCCACCAGAATTTCGATCAGAGAGAAACCTTGCTGAGACTGGCGTTTGACAGACAGTGTTCTAGCCGGCATGGTCTAATCCTGAAGTGATGCTGATAGCGCCGGTCAACCAGTTCAACTGCAGGTGGTAGACATGATTATTGCCGCTGAGAGTGATCAATTCCCCGCTGGAACTACCGTCGGGGAAAAAGTGAATCACGTGTTTTACGATATTGTTTAATTTTTCTCCGGATATCAGTTGTATGTCCACCGATACGTCGTCAGGCAGAGCCAGAGCCTTGTCTTTGCCGACTCGGTACTGGAATTTTTCCAGATCCAGCTGCACCTGTTGTTCGCTATTGTAGATAATCGCCTTGCTGCGAGCCTCGCGCAGTACGATGGCTAAATCGCGTGCCGACGTCTTCACTCTGGCACCGGAAACTGCGCCGGAGAACAGGGGCGGTACCAGTGAAATCATTAATCCTGCAATTACCATGACCACAAGAATCTCTAGCAGCGTGAAACCGCTAGTGCAGCAAACATTGCTGCGTGTTGTGTTCACCAGCTTACAATATCCGCGTTATTGCCTTCGCCACCTTCCACATTGTCGTAGCCGTAAGAATACAGATCATACATGCCGTTTTTACCGGGTGACTGGTAATGATACTCGTTCTTCCAGGGGTCACTCGGGATATTTTTTTTCTTTAAATAAGGGCCGTTCCAGACGCTTACACCTGCTGGTTGTTCAACAAGGGACTTGAGTCCCTCTTCTGTGCTGGGGTAACGGCCGACTTCCAGATGGTACAGATCCAGTGCTGCGCCCAGTTCCTCTATCTGCAGGCGCGCGGTGTCACCCTTGGCGCTACCGGTGTAACGCAGCACCTGTGGGCCAACAAGTCCGGCCAGTAATCCCAGGATAACCAGTACCACCAGAAGCTCGATCAAGGTGAAGCCGGGTTGTCGATGTGTTTGTAACTGTGTTCGTATTTCCAGTTTAGTGCTCATGTATAGGTTCCAGAGTGATTTAAAATGCAAGTTGGTTGATGCCGAGTATTGCCATCAGAATGGAGATGATAACGCCGGCGATAACAACACCGAGCACCAGTATAAGTGTGGGTTCCAGCAAAGTCAGTGCCCTTTTGATCGTGGTCTGGGTTTCGCGCTGGTAGACATCAGCAACCTGTTGCAGGATTTCTTCCAGGCGGCCGGATTCTTCTCCGACGCGAATCATATGCACTGCAAAGGATGGGAAATGAGCTGTTTGCGCGAGAGGTTCAGCAAGACTCTGACCCTCTTTAAGGCTGTTAGCAACCTGCTCCAGGCCATCTGCGATTACGCGGTTATCGACGGTATCCTTAACGATGCTTAGCGCCTTTAGTAGTGGCACGCCATTGTGCATCAGCATGCCCAGCGTGCGGGCGAATCGGGTGACTTCGATTTTAGTAATAATTTCACCGGCCAGAGGTAGTTTGAGAAAGCGCGCATGCCATCGATAACGGCTGTGTGGCTGGGATAGCTGGTAGCGCATCAACGCGGAGGCCGCCACCACCAGCAATGCGATAACCCAGCCAAATTGCTGTAAAAATTCGCCAGTCGCGATGGTAATACGGGTCGGTAATGGCAGCACCTGGCCGACGCCTTCAAACAGTTCGGTGAACTGGGGAACCACGTAGCCGAGCAGGATAAATATAGATACCACCGCGACAAATACGAGGATGGCAGGGTAGATCAGTGCAGATTGCAGGTTGTCACGCACTTCACGTGCCTGCTCCATATGTTCTGCGAGTCGTTCCAGCACGACTTCGAGTGCGCCGCCGGCTTCACCGGCGCGTAGCAGGTTGAGGTAAAAGCGGCTGAATACCCCTTCCTGAGCCTGTAGCGCATCCGCCAAAGTTGAGCCACCCTTAACCTGTTCCTGCACATCCAGCAGTAGTTGTCGCATGTTTTCGCTTTCAGCCAGGGTTGACAGTATCGATAGCGATTTATCCAGTGGAAGACCGGCTCGAAGCAGGGTGCTCAATTGCTGGGTAGTATTACCGATATGTTGATCCGTAATGCGGCGACTGCGTTTTCTTGTGGGGCTTTTGATGCGCAGCGGCTGACTGGTTTCATCCACCTGAAGCGGAATCTGGCCCAGCGACTGGATTTTGGAAACCACCTGGTCGCGGCTGGTTGCATCCAGCGTGCCAGTAAATATCTCGCCATTCGGGCTGGTTGCCTTGTACTGAAAAACGGGCATGACTCAGTGCCCGCTAACGCTGTTCAAATGCCCAGCGTTGGCGCTCAAATCGGGCCAGCCAGGGCACACTGAGTGCGGTTTATCTGGTCCAGAAAAATGACCGATATCGATGGCTATTTGCATAGTGTTCACAGACCCTATAGACGTTTCGAGTCGACGATTAGTTTGTTGCGAGGTGTTGCAGTCGTGTCACTGAGCGGCTGTTCACTGTCTAGTGCATCAACTGCGGCGGGTTGATCGCCCAGCTGTTGGGTTTGAGACTGTTCCTGGGTTACCCGTTTCACTTCTTCAATGGTGGTTTCGCCACTGACGGCTTTTCGCAGGCCGTCTTCCAGCATCGAGTACATGCCATCTTGCGCAGCCGAGCGGGCGATTTCTCCGGCATCGCTGTGCTTTAGAATGAGTTGCTTGATTGGATTGGTCATCACCAGAAGTTCGACAATGGCGTTGCGCCCCTGATAACCGGTATGCCCACAATGTTTACATCCGACCGCTCTGTACAGGGTTACCGGCTTACCTGCGGTATAACGATGCAAAGACCAGTGTTGCACCACTTCGTTCATCGGCGAGTAGGCCTCGCGACAATGGTGGCAGAGTGTGCGTACCAGGCGTTGCGCCAGCACCGCGTTTACCGTTGAAGTCAGCAGGTAATCGTCCACGCCCATATCCAGCAGGCGAGTGATGCTGCCGGCGGCGTCATTGGTGTGCAGTGTGGACAACACCAGGTGCCCGGTCAAAGCGGATTGCACCGCAATGGCGGCGGTTTCCTTATCGCGCATCTCGCCGATCATGATGATGTCAGGATCCTGGCGCACGATGGAGCGCAGGGCATTGGCAAAAGTCAGTCCGATCTGCGGTTTTACCTGCATCTGGTTGACCCCCTCGATATTGTATTCAACCGGATCCTCTACGGTGAGGATCTTGCGTTCCGAGGTATTCAGATGGGTGAGAGCCGCATACAGGGTGGTGGTCTTGCCGCTGCCGGTTGGACCGGTTACCAGCAGAATGCCATGCGGCTGGGCCAGGATATGGTGCATCTTGTTTTCCAGTTCCTGGCTGAAGCCCAGTGACTTGAAGTTGAGGTCTACACTGTCTCTGTGCAACAGTCGCAATACCAGACTTTCGCCATGCATGGTGGGTACGGTAGAGACACGCAGGTCTATTTCCTTGCCTCGCACGCGAACTTTAAAGCGTCCGTCCTGTGCCAGTCGGCGTTCGGCGATGTTCAGGTTAGCCATGATCTTGATACGCGAAATAACTGCCGCCGTTGAGCGGGTAGGGGGTGCATCGACTTCACGCAGCAGGCCATCAACGCGGTAACGAATCTTGAGTATATTCTCGAACGGTTCTATATGAATATCAGAGGCACCGAATTCCACCGCCTGATTAATCAGATGGTTCACCATTTTGATGACAGGAGCCTCGCTGGCCAGTTCCTTGAGTTGCTCGACATCATCCATGAACTGGATGTCATTGATTTTGCCCTGGCTGCCCGATGCAGAATCCCGCGTTTGATAACGTAACTCGTTGGCCTGGTCGATTTCCGAGGCTATGCCAATGCTGGCGATGATCTGCTTACCGGTGAATAATGCCAGTGCATCCAGGACATAACGATCCTGCGGGTCAGCCATGGCGACGGTGACGCTATCTTCTTCCTGATCCAGGATCAGCGCCTTGTTCTGTTTTAAAAATTTATGAGAGATTAGCTGGTCGATGGCTAAGTGTTCGGGGAAAAACTGGCGCTCAACGATTGGCAGGTCGAGTTGTTTGGACAGGCTCTCGGCGACATCACGTTCTGAAACCAGTCCGAGTTTAAGCAGAATGGAACCGATCGGTTCCCATTGTTCCTGTTCGAGTTGCAGATGGCAGGCGCGTTCGATATTGTCAGGCTCCAGTTTCCCCGCTTCTACCAGGTAGGAGCATAAGGTCCGGTTTTTTTTGGCTGGACTGGCTTTGTTCGTGTCTACGGATTCTGTTTCAGGCTGCTGTGCGTTTGTACCCATGGGTCAACTGTTGGTCAGGTTTGGATGTAGAGTATTTAGAGTATATTATAGATTGATTATTTGGAATGAATAATAAATAACATCCATAACTGATCAGCAGTATTAATCCAGACTTGTATAAAAAATTAACAGGCCATACATGAGTCAGTCAAGCGGGTTTCGTTGCTCGCACTCACACACAAAAACAACTTAAATATCAGTAGCCTGGTTACTAACCTGTACTAAAGTACAGGTTTATTCCTGTACCTTGGTAGCATCAAACTGTACCTTTGGTGGTGCTAAAACTGTACCTTTGTCCCGTTATAAACTCCCTCAATTTACACTACTTTTTACAGTGACTTTTGTTGCGTTTGACGGGTAAGTCTTTTTTACCCTTAACCGATTGATAAAAGTCGGTGAATCACGAATTTTCGTGCTTCTTTTTTAAGTGTTAAACGGGATTACCTTTCTTAAAACGATTCGGTAGTCCTGATTAAGGGGGAAGTAAATATGAAACCAAAAACTGCTAGCTCGATAGCGGGTACCAACACAGTACTTGCTGTCTTAATGTCGAGCATGGCTTCACTTAGCATGCTGTATACACCGGGGGCCTCAGCAGCCATCCAGTGTGATCGCACAATCACGGCGAATGTAATAGCGCTGGACAACCCGACGATATTCAATCGTCTTGGTGCCCAGAATCCTAACTGGCTTATGTATGCGCTAGAGCGTGACGTCGTATACAAGAATCGCGGTAATACCAGCGATCCGCAGAATGGAACGCCGTGTAGCATGACGACCTGTACCGCAGGTAACGTGGAGCTGCGACCTGACAAGCGAACCCGTCCTCTGGTGGTGCGCGCTGTGGCAGGTGACTGTCTCGACGTCAACTTCACCAACCTGATGGCTCCGGTCGCCAATCCAAATAATCCGATTCAGGATAACCTGTTCAACGATGACCAGGTGGCTGATCGTTGCGCCAGTATGCATTTTGGTGGTACTGAACTGCGTAATGTAGGTGGCAACCCGATGGATAACGACGGTAGCTTCGTCGGTAATAACAACCCGGGTGAAGATCCATTCTCAGCCTGTGGCGCTGGCGCTCAAAAGGCTGGTCTGGTTGGCCCCGGTGGTTCCATGACTTACCACCTGTATACACCCCATGAAGGCGCGTACCTGATCAATAGCTATGGTGCCACAATTGGCTCTGAAGCTAATGCTGGTACACTGGGTATGGGCCTGTTTGGCGCGCTTAACGTGCAGCCTGCTAAAGCGAATATCTACCGCAGTCAGATGACTGAGGAAGAAATGCGTCTGGCTACTGTGGGTCGCACCGCATCGGGTCACCCGATCATCGACTACGAGGCGCTTTATCCAAACGTTTCGCCGTGGATTGCAGAAGGTAAGGCTGGTCTGCCGATCATCAACATGCTGACAGCATCTAACGAGCTGGTGCACAGTGATATCAATGCGATCATCACTGGTACTAATGCCGATGGTAGCTTCACGCCCGACACTTATCCGCTGGAAAGCGTAGGCAAGAACAATCCGTCATTACCGAACCGTCTCGAACCTTTCCGTGAGTTTACCTCCGTCTTCCATGATGAACAGACTAACTCTCAGGTGTACCCGCGCTGGTACTTTAATCCGGTGCTGGTATACACGCTGGTAGGTGTCAGGGATCAGTTTATGATCAACTACGGTTCTGGTGGTATCGGATCCGAGATCATATCTAACCGTCTGCACACAGGTCCAATGCATGACTGTACCGACTGTGCCTATGAAGAATTCTTCCTTGCCTCGTCGACAGTAGGCGACCCTGGCCAATTGAACAATATTCCGGCCAACTGGGGTATCGAGCAATGTGACCCGACCGCGATTGCAGGCCCTACCTGCTGGCGTGACCCGGTCAATCTGGCGAACGGCCCTATTGCAGGTAACTACGCGCTCTACCAGGAAGATCCAGGCAATATACACAATGCCTACGTTGGTGACTTCGCCAAGATACGTAACACACACGCTGGTGCTTTCGAACAGCACATCTTCCACCTGCACAATACGCAGTGGCTGTTCAATCCCAACGACGATAATTCCAACTACCTGGACGCTCAGGAGATTCTTCCTGGTTCAGGTCATACCTACGAACTGGTTTACGGTGGTGTAGGTAACCGTAACAAGACCGCGGGTGACGCGATCTTCCATTGCCACTTCTATCCTCACTTTGCGCAGGGTATGTGGTATCACATCCGTAACCTCGACACCATGGAGACCGGTACTGTACTGGCCGTTTCCAATGCTGACGATCCGCAGGTTCCGAGTTTAAATACAGGTTTCCACACATCGCCGTTCGCACTGCGTAGTGGTCAACCCGCTGCAGGTTCACGCGCCATGCCCGACGGCGAGCTGCCTGATGGTACACCGATCCCTGCGATCGTTCCGCTGCCAGGTAAAGCCATGCCGCCGATGCCTGCACCGGTTCACGTAGTGGCCGTTGACCGTGGTTCGCACAGTATCCTTGGTGGTCGTACTGGCCCCGATGGTAGACCTGATTCGTCTCAGGCCGTTATCGACTATAGTGTCGCACTCGGCCCTGACGGCATCGCCGGCACCGCAGACGACGTCTCTCCTGGCTTCCCGTTCTTCGTTGCGGGTAACGAGTGTGGTGTCGCTGGCGCTAGCGCAGCGAATTGCCCGATGGGAACAGTAGGTCAACGCGCACCGACTCCTCCTCTTGATATGCTGACCGAGGCAGGTGCTGCCAACGCTGGTCACAATCCTGCTCTGGCCGGTGGCTGGGACGGTGGTCTGCCACGTCATGGCCTGCTGGGTTATGTTTCCGGTGGTCTGTCTGCTGACACCCAGAACCGTCTGGACTTCCGTAAGGTTATCGAAATGGCCAAACCGGTTTATTTCCCAGAGACTGGTACCGAGATGGAAAAAGTTTCCATGGGTTACCATGGTACTCGTCACCATGCTTCTGTAGCTAACAACCTGGCTGATACCGCTGTCACACCCGCTACCTGGGTATTGAATGGCGCTCCTGCGGTACCGGGTGCTCCGTTCCAGGATCCTTGTGTGGATGATGCTGGTGCTGTCTTGAATGCCGGTTTCGTTGGTAGCTGGTTCGATGGCGATGGCGACCCCCTGACCCTGAATACCAAAGGCGGTTCTGCCTTCGGTTCTGATTCTCCGCGTACCTACAAGATCGCTAACGTGCAGATCGACGCGGTATTCAACAAGGTGGGCTACCACTATCCTCAGGAACGTATTATCTCCCTGTGGGATGACGTGGCTCCGCACATCCTGAAACAACGTCCTCCAGAGCCTCTGGTTATGCGTTTTAATACGTTCGACTGTGGCAAGATCCAGCATGCTAACCTCGTTCCACACGAGTTTGAGCTGGATGACTTCCAGGTACGTACGCCGACCGATATCATTGGTCAGCACATTCACCTGCCTAAGTGGGATCTGACTACAAACGACGGCGCGGCCAATGGCTGGAACTATGAAGACGGTACACTGTCTCCAGGTATCGTTCAGGAGCGTATCCATGCGATCAACGAGTTCAACCACTTCGCTGGTACTATTGTTCCTGCTGGCACTCTGCCAGGTCAGTTAGCTCCAATCGATCTTACCGATCTGGTAGCAGTCGCTACTATCGATACTGGTGATATCGGCGGAACCCCTGCTGGTAAGGTTCACCTGGAAGCACTGCCTCATCCGTACTTCGGTGCTGGTGTTGCCGGACAGGATCACCTCGGCGCACGTACTACCCTGCAGCGTATCCTGGTTGACCCTGTGGTCAATGTCGCTGGTGTCGACCGCGGTCTGGGTCTGACCTTCTCGCATGACCATTATGGTCCGTCTACATTCCAGCAAATCGGTCTGTACTCAACCATCCTGGCTGAGCCTGCCGGTTCCACCTGGGTACACAATGAGTCCGGTACTCCTCTGGCAACACGCCATGACGGTGGGCCTACCACCTGGCAAGCCGCTATTCTGCCTCCTGCTTCTGCGCCAAATGGTTCAAACGTAGGTTCTGAGAATATCAAGGATCATCGTGAGTTTTACTTTGAAATGAGTGACTTCCAGCACGCTTATGAAGCGGGTACCTATGTCGGCGCTGACGCCAATGGTGTACCGATTCATGCGGAAATCATCCAGCCTGATCCGTTCAACGCTACGATTGCTACCGCTCCTGCGCTGCGCAACACCTGGGAGAAAGCGGTCAATCCTCCGCTCAAGCTGAAGTCTGTTCCTTTCCCAGATGTGGTTACGGCGCATGACGTTTGTCCTGGTCCTGCAGGTAATGCAGATCCAAGTATTCCACGTCCTTGCCCCGAAGCGATCAACATCAGCCACAGCTCCATGTGGGTGGTTAACTATCGTAATGAGCCTGTTGGACTGCGTGTATTCGATCCAGACGCAACCGGTCCAGATGGCACTAACGGTACTCAAGCCGCTGGTGACGCAGGTGACCTGGCGCTGGCCTTCCAGAGCCGTCGTGACCGTGCTATCCCTCAGCTGAACACCAGCATGGGTGACACTCCATATCCACAGGCGGCACATTGTGGCGCACGTGGCGGTAATGACTTCGAGGATGATCGCGGTAAAGACTTCCGTGTATCTAACCGTCGTTCACAAGGTGATGGTATCAACTGTGACCGTCGTCCTGGTGACCCCTTCACTCCGATTATGCGTACCTATGAGCGTGACGATGTGAAGATCAAGATCCAGGTCGGTGCCACTGAAGAGCAGCATCAGACTACGATCCATGGTATGAAGTGGCTGTCTAACGGTTCCGGTTTCGGTCGTGCACCGAACTCTGGCTGGAGAAACTTCCAGTCTCACGGTATCTCCGAGCAGTTCAGTCTGCAGTCTCCAATCAATCCTGATCCAGAGCAGCGTGGTAACACAGTAGATTACCTGTATGCACAGGACGCTACTCGCGATGGTATCTGGTTGGGTACCTGGGGACTTCTGCGCTCCTATGGTAAGGAACGTAACGACCTGTTCGTGCTGCCTGATAACTCCGAGATCAACAATGTGAAGGTGGTCAACGAGGGTGATTTCAACGGCGTATGCCCGATTGCGGCTAACGTTGTGAATCATGACGTCACTGTGGCGCTGGTGAATGACATCCTGCCGAATAACCTCGGTGTGACAATCAACCCGAACCCACAGATTCGTGACACTGAAGGTCGCCGCGGTAACAAAGGTCGCCGCGGTAACAACGGTAGACGCGGTCGTGACGATGATGATGGTCGTGGTAGAGGTCGCGGTGGTAATGGTCGTATCCTCGGTGGTGACTCCGATGGTGATGGCCTCGGCGATAACGTCGGTGGTCCGCTAGATCCGAATGGCGGTACTCTGGTATTCAACCGTCGTGGTACCGTCGTACCTGACGTGGTGATTCCGGGTGAAGGCGCGGAAGGTCCGCAGCTGCTGACTGGTGGTGCAGGTCCGTTGAACGACCCGACTGCGATGATGTATGTGATGACCAGTGACCTGATCGTGGATCCATCCACTCGTCGTGACAGAAAAGTCTGTAGAAAAGGGGGAGTGACCAATCCGGCATGCCCTGTGATACTGAGCCCCACTGCACCGGTCGAGCCGATTGTACTGCGCGCCAATGCTGGCGACTGTATCAATGTTACGCTGCGTAACCGTCTGCCTGAGGTTGCTCCTGACCTGGCCGGCTGGCAGGACATGATGTGGCTGGTCAAGCGCCAGATCCAGGATGTTCCGATGGTTGATGAACTGGGTGCTCCAGTGGTCGATGCCGCAGGCAACCAGATCATCGGTAAGCAGATGCGTTTCTTCAACAACAACCTGGTACGTCCTTCCAGCAAGGCAAGTATGCATGCCCAGTTGGTTGAGTACGACGCAAGCCGTCATGACGGTGTAGCGGTTGGTCAAAACCGTGCTAAAGCGTTGGCTGATCCGGGCGAAACTATGACTCTGCGCTGGTACGCTGGTGATATTCAGCATGTTAAGGAAGGCCGCAATGTCACTATCGTCGCGACTCCGGTAGAGTTTGGTGGAACCAACCTGCTATCTGCTGACCGTATCAAGCAACCACAGAAGGGCCTGATGGGATCACTGGTTATTGAACCAGCTGGTGCTGTCGTGACCGAAGACACTCTGGTGGCCGATGGTCAGGGTAGTGGAACTGCTACACGTCTGACACGTGCTCAGGTAACGGTAACAGCCCCTGTGGGTGATGCCGGTTCCGGTGGTACTTACCGTGAAGCATTGTCGATGGCTCATAAGATCAACAACATCCGTTGGAAAGATGGTCGGGCGGTCGCTAACGTGAATCAGGCAGAGCTGGGCCGTGAAGGTGCGGAAGACAGTGGTCATGCCGGTTTCAACTACGGTATGGAGCCAAGCTGGTTCCGTTTCATGCTGCCACCTGATGTACCTTTCGGTAATGCAGGTACGCCTAACAGCTTCGGTAGCCTGATTAACGCTCACGCCATGTACTCCAACAATCTGGTGACTGGCGAGCCCAACGCGGTTCCGGCCATTGCGGGTGTGAGTGCAGCGGGCGATCCAGCGACTCCAGTGTTCAACTCAACGGCTGGTCTGCCGACTCGTATGCATGTGCTGAATGGCGCGTCTGCGGATCGTGACAGTGTGTTCATGTTGCATGGTCATGTGTGGCAGCGCGATCCTTTCGTGTGCACCGGTGCCTCGCAGGATGATGAAGTACTGTTGGCAGGTCGTTGTGATCCTGATGCAGCTGTCGGTTCCATGGCACTGGGTCTGAATCCACTGGGCAAGTATCAGGGTGGTGAAGAAGGTATGGGTCATGTCTTTGGACATTGGCCAATCCTGTTCGACGCCGGCGGTACTGACGCTGTAGCGGGTGACTATCTGTTCCGCGACTACGCACCTAATGGAAACCGTAACGGTATGTTCGGTATCCTGAGGGTACAGTAAGGCGATAACACGCGGCCCAACGGATGGGCCGCAATCTAAAACGTGGGTGCGACTGCAAGGTCGCACCCTCTTTTTTAAGGGAGATGGCCGTTAGATTCGAGCCATCATGTCATTATCACGGAAAGTGCATTACGCACAGGCGCAGCCAACATTAGCGCCAGTTGTGACCACTTTGTACTTTCCATGGTGATGCTTTAACCGACGGGTTTTGCTGCAGACTAAAACCTGGTCTGGGTAGGCCAGTCCAGGTATATGAAAACAGTACATATCTGTATCTGAATTTGAAATCACCAGAAATCAATGATCTGGCGGGGTAAATTTCACAAATACTGGTTAATTTTTGGAATCCCTGAACGGGTTGTTGGTCCTAAAAAGTGAATGATCTGAGCTGTGTGACTTAATAGCTGTTGTGTTTTATTTTCTTTCAACGATGAGTACATGCAAACGTCCATCCGATAGTTTAGAATCGCTATGCTTTTTTTACTGCGACCGTTATAGCGGTTGTGCAGGAAAATGGTTGTGGCGAGCAGGCATGTACCAGCGCTATTCAAACAGCTACTGAATCCCGCACCGAGCAACCTATAGAATACTGTCTGAGGAGAATATTCGTGCAATCTACAATCAATCCTTTATTTCGTGGGGCGACTTTAGCCCTTTTGATGTCAGCCGGATGGATGGCATGGTCACCATCCGTGAGTGCCGCAGAATCCGTGGAGTCGACCGATTCCAAACCAAAGTCGGCCGAATCCAGCGTTAAGCGTATTACTCGCGAAGGCGTGGTGGTCGAGTTCGCCGCCACTCCAGTCAGCGAAAACGTGCAGCAGGTAATGGCTTCCGACTGGTCCGATATTACCTTTCGCATCACGGATGCGACCACCGGAGAGCCGATCAAGGGACGTTACCCGGCTGCATGGATGGACCTGGCGTTATCCTGGGAAGCCAAGGGCGACAAACCGATGAGTTGCACCGACCGTGTGCAGACGTATCTGCAGGGCATAGTCGGAATACGCCCGATGGTCGACCTGAATAGCCACTTCCTGCTGGTGATGAATGCGGATGCGTCGATATCAGTGATAGACCCCATTGTCGGCATCACCGGCGTCACCAACCTGTTCGCGCAGATCAATCTGGAACAACCGGGAGCCGACTGGGCCAAGACCGATGACCAGAAAAAACTCTTCATCAGTATGCCGCTGGCGAATAAGGTTGCCCAGGCGGACACCGATTCGTTCAAGGTGATCAAAAATATCGATGCCGGTGAGCGTCCAACTCGCGCCGAGTTGCAGAATGATGAACGCTATCTGTGGATCGGTAATAACGCAACCAGAGCAGAGTTGAGCGGTGTGACTATTATCGATGTCGTCAATCAGAAGCCGGTTAAGTTCATTGCCACCGGTGAAGGTCACCACGAGATCGCTTTCTCCGACGATGACCGGTTCGCATTCGTGAGTAACCGTAAAAGCGGTACGGTGACGGTAATCGATGCACAGAGGCATGAAAAAATCAAGGATCTGATGGTTGGCGAAATTCCGATTGCGTTGGCCTATTCAACGCTGGGCAAGGCATTGTACGTGGCCGACAGCAAGACCGGAGACGTTACCGTTATCGATGGCGACAGTCTCGATGTACGTACTCGCATCAAGACCAAACCCGGCCTCGGGCCGATGCGATTCGATGAAAACGGGCGCTGGGGAGTCATCGTCAATCCGATTGATGACTCGGTATTCATCGTTGACGCTACCAAGGATACACTGGCTCACAAGGTGACTGTCGGTAAGCAACCCTATCAGGTTACGTTCACACGTAGCTTCGCCTATGTGCGTTCTCTGGGCACCCATGATGTCGGGCTGATCCCTACCTCCGAACTGGATAGTGACAAATTCCCGCCGATCACTTATGTCGGTGCCGGAACCAAACCGCCGGGCGCGGCGGCGAAGATCAGCATCGCGGACAGTGTTATTCCGTCGGTCAAACAGGCGGCCGCCTATATCGTCAACCAGGCCGATGGCACGGTGAGTTACTATATGGAAGGCATGACCGCACCGATGGGCGCATTTCGTAACCGTGGCCACGAGATACGTGCTATCGAGATTGTTGACCGCAGCCTGTCAGAAAAAGCACCCGGTGTTTACACGGGGCGCGTCAAACTACCGGTAGAAGGCACCTATGATATCGCCTTCATGATGGATACGCCGCGCTTCCTGCACTGCTTCGAAACGGTGGTGGTGCCAAATCCGGATATAGAGTCGACAGCCGCCAAAATGGCCGTTGAATTCCTCACTACCGAGCGCATGTTGACGATTAACTCTGATCATAAATTCCGTTTCAAACTGACTGATCCACGCTCTGGAAAGACGATTGAGGATCTTCACGATGCGCGGGTACTTTACTACCGTACAGACGGACGTAACCAGAGTGTTACCGCAGCCCCTCAGGTCGAAAAAGGCGTTTATGAAGCGACTTTGAGACTGGGTGAAACGTCCGCCTACTATGTGTTCGTGGGTTCCAAATCGAAAGGACTCAGCTTTTCGGATCTACCGTTCTTCAGTGTGATGGGCGTGAATGCGCCGGTTCCAGCAAAGACGACTAATATGAAAAAAGCCGGGGAGGGAGCATGAGACTACAGCAGCATGTTGCAGCAGCTATTCTGGTTCTGTTGAGCCTGGTGTCGTTGAGTTCGGCCTGGGCGCTACCGAGTTACCCCGGAAATGTGGCTCGGGTCAACGATATTGACGTTAGTTACCAGCGCTTCATGGGAATTTACAACGAGCATGTGCGCGACAATGGTATCGCAATCGGTGCGCGTGGTGACCAGCTGGAATTGTTGACGCGTTTACGCAAGGAAGCGCTGGAGCTGCTGATAAACCAGGAGCTGCTGATACAGGCGTCCAGCAGCGCCGGGATCATGGTCAGCGATGAAGAGGCCCAGGCTGAATACGATAATATACGTAAGCCGTTCAATTCTGATACGGAATTTGCCATCAGGCTTGAGACCGAAGGTCACACTGTAGAAAGTTACCGTGTTCATCTCAGGCGCATGCTGATGGCAAAGAAATACCTCGACAGTGTCCGCCTTAAGGTGAGGGATGTCACTGATGAAGAGCTGGAACAGTACTACAACGACAACCTGCACCGTCTGACGCTTCCCGCTAAAGTACGCGTAAGACATGTTCTGTTGAGCTGGAAACCGCTCGGTAAATCGAATGATCGCGCTGCTTTACGCGAGCAGCTGGAAGACATTCGTAACAAAGCACTGGCCGGTGAAGACTTTGCCGAGCTGGCGAAGCGCTACTCTGAGGATTCCACTCGTATTAACGGCGGTGATGTTGGTTTTTTCCGTCGCGGTGAAATGGTGCCAGCTTTTGAGAAAGCGGCATTCTCTTTACAGCCAGGGGAAATCTCTGAAGTTGTCGAAACCCCTTTTGGTGTTCACTTCCTCAAACTGGAAGAGCGTGAGGATGCGCACCTGCTGCCACTTGATGAGGTTCGGCAGGATTTGTTTGAACATATCAGCAATGAAAAAATGAACAAAGAGGTCGAGGCAGAATACCAGCGCTTACGCGAGCAGGCCGAGATTAAGATTCTAATGCAGATAGAAAGGCCGAAGCAGAATTAAGCGGAGGCATGCAGACTACAGCGAAAAGACGTGCAGCGGATAACTTTACCTGAGTGATCCAGGTTTGAAACAGGAGATTCAATATGTTGAGTAAAGCAAAAATTTTGAAATTAATTTTAACCCTGGCACTTTTTAACGGAGCAGGTTTATTGAGTGCTTACGCCGCTGTCGTTGAACATGATCATAGTCAGCACGAGCATCAGCAGGATGCTCCGGTGCCCACCATCAGTGGTGAGGAAGACCCCCATGCGCACCATAAGGCGATGATGAAAAAGCCCGCTGAGCCAGCCAGTTCGACTCGGGTGGAGCTGCTGGACAAGGTGTTGGTCGACCAGCATGGCAAGGAAGTCAGGTTCGTCAGCGATGTGATCGGCGATAACATTGTGGTGATGGATTTCATTTACACCAGTTGTACCACGGTGTGCCCGGTACTTTCCGCAATATTAACTCAGGTTCAGAATAAGCTGGGTGATCGGATGGGCAGGGAAGTGACGCTGGTATCGGTGAGTGTCGATCCGATCCGGGATACCCCACAACGCCTGAAAGCCTACGCGGCGAATCATAAGGCAAAACCCGGCTGGAGCTGGTTGACCGGGCAGAAACGTACGATGGATGAGGTGCTTGATGGTCTTGGCGCTTACAGCCCCAACTTTGAGGATCATCCGGCAATGGTGCTGGTTGGTGATGGCCGTACTGGCCAATGGTATCGTTTCTTCGGCTTTCCCAATCCGGACCGGTTGATGGAACAGGTGAATTCGTTACAGGCCGCGCGCAAAGTGGCTAAGGGAGATTGAAATGATAAAATTATACAAACTAATGGCCGTTCTGGTTGTTGGACTGGCGTTAATGCCGCCCACGCTATGGGCGAAAAACTCGGACGCCGTATCGGCTGACGATGCTGCGGCAGAGGAAAAGGCACGCAGCTTTTTCACCGATCTGGAGGTCATCGACCAGAATGGACAGAAGCTGCGTTTTTACAGCGATGTGCTGAAGGGACGAGTGGTATTGATCAGCTTTATCTTCACCAGTTGTCAGGACGCCTGTCCACTGATTGCGCAGAAGTTGATTCAAACCCGAAAGTTGATGGTTGAATCGATCCGTGATGATGTCTGGTATATCTCCCTCAGTGTCGATTCGGAAAACGACAGCCCTGAAGACTTGAAGGAATTCGCGCAAAAGCAGGGTGCGGATGAAAGTCGCTGGATATTTCTCACCGGGGACAAGAAAAATATCGATACCATTATCTCCAGGCTGGGGCAATACGCCGATGATATCAATTCGCATTCCACGCTGATGCTGGCGGGCAATGCCATCACACGACACTGGGTCCGGGTTGTACCCATGACCCAGGCGGGTGGCGTCGCAGAGCAGATGCGTCAGCTGGCGAATGAATCGCCACGATGATGTTTACTTTTAATATAGGTCGTCCTGGTATTGCGCTAGTTCTGTTTTCGCTGCTTTTTTCCACATTTCCGTTGCTGGCGTCACAGGGGCTGAATGCGTCACAGGCGCATGGCAAGCAGATCTACCTGCATGGAAGAGCGGGTGATGATGGCGATGAGATCATGGCAACAGTCGGCTCTGATGGGTTTACTCTCCCCGCCACTGCCATGCCCTGCGCCAGTTGTCACGGTCGTTACGCGCTGGGACGTCGAGAGGGTGGTGTGATTCCAACCGATATTCGTTGGAGTGAATTGACCAAGATATATGGACATGTGCATGAGAATGGCCGTAGTCATGAGGCGTTCACTGAGGTGAGTCTGGCGCGGCTGATACGTTCCGGGCGTGATCCGGCGCATAATCAGATCGATAATTCCATGCCGCGCTACGTGATTTCGAATAAGGACATGGATGACCTGATCAGCTACCTCCGTTTCCTGGAGAAAGATCTGGATCCGGGGATCGATGAAAAGCGCATTCAGGTAGGAACATTACTGCCATTGAATGGTCCACTGGCGTCGCTTGGAAGCGCCATGGCGCAGGTGATGCACGCCTATTTCGCTGAACTGAACAAGAGTGGTGGCATCTTTGGACGTAAAGTCGATCTACTTGCCATACCGCATGGCACTACACCAGCAGAAACCCTCGATAACCTGCGCTCAGCTTTGTCCAGGGAAGGTATTTTTGCCCTTGTCGGTGCATATACTGTCGGGCTTGATGAGGCGGTTCTCGGCGTGCTGAATGAGGTTGGTGCACCATTAATAGCGCCGTTTACACTCAATCCAGAGGCTTCTATGTTTTCTAATACGTCGAGTTTTTATATGTATTCGGGATTCGATGACCAGGCTCGCGCTCTGGTGCAGCAGGCGTATGAAAAAGACGCAGAGAAAATGGTAAAAATGGTAATTGCCGGCCCGCATGGCGACAGTATCGATCGTTTGATTTCATCGGTAAGCGATGTGTTGCCGAAGAATTACAACGACCCACCTGCACCATTACGTTACCCGCAGGGCAAGCTGGAAGCCGATGCTATGGCCGATGCGATACAGGATAATGGCAGTAACGCGGTGCTTTTTTTAGGCTCTCAGACGGAGCTTAAGACGCTGCTTGAAGCACTGGATGTGCGCAAGTTGAGTCCGAAAATATATCTGTTGTCGGCGTTCATCTCCAGACCTCTGTTCGATGCGCCAGCGGCATTCGACAAGCGTATATTCCTGGCCTACCCGACCTTATCCAGCGATATTACGGTGGCTGGTAAAGCGGAGTACCTGCGTCTCGCCGATTTGCATGCCTTACCACATGATCATTTGCAGGGGCAGATTGCCGCTTTCGCCGCCAGCAAGCTTTTGATCGAGGGTCTGAGAGGTGCTGGCAAGACCTTGAACCGAGAAAAAATGGAGCATGCTATCGAGACGTTATATCGTTTCGATACAGGCGTGACGCCACCGCTGACCTATGGTCCTAACCGACGTATTGGCGCACGTGGTGCGCATGTAATGATGGTAGATCTGGTGAAAAAGACCAATACTTCTGTTGGTGACTGGCGCGAAGTAAAATGAGTAGCAATATTCGCCTGAGTTTGAGCTATAAAAGAGGCTACTTGTAGAAATATGGCGGGCAGTATTTTGATTCGACAATTGCTAGGTTATGGTGCTCTTTGCATGCTTGTCTCCTGCGCTTCTGTGCAGCCTCAGCAATCCGAGCAGTCTGAGCAGCCTCAGCAGTCTGAGCTATCTGAGCAGCAAAAACTCATACCGGATGAGAAAACAACAGTCTCTCCAGTGAACTCTGCACCGTTAGCGGAATTTGAACCTGTCGTACAGGCTTTTTTTAGGGAACCACCGCAAGAGCCCGAGTACGGGTCTCAAAATACTATCAGCAGGGGAAGCGGTCAATTCGTTGCGCAAAACTCCACAGATGAAAGCTTCAGACGGCAGGCAAAAGGCAAGTTAACGCTAAAATTTAAGGAGGCGTCGCTAAATGAATTTATCAGCGTTGTGTTCGAAAAAATTCTGCTTAAAAACTATCTCATTGATCAAAAAGTACAGGGTAAGGTTACCCTGCATACCATATCACCGGTCAGCCAGGATGCCATACTTCCCATCATTGAGTCGGTATTACATCAGAATGACGCCGCTTTAATTTATCAGCAGGGTGTATACAAGATCATTCCAATTCAGGAGGCGCCTGGCCAGGTGAACGCGCCGCGAGTCGGCGGTCGACTGTCAAATGGTGGCGCGTATGCGATGCATGTGGTGCCACTACAGTACATTTCGGCCAGCGAAATCGAAAAAATTCTGGCCCCGATGATGCCCAAAGGTAGCAGCTCGATTCAGATCGACGAGGCCAGAAATCTACTTATCCTGACCGCCTCTAATTACCGCCTCGAGCAGATGCTGGATACCATAAAAATCTTCGATGTCGACTGGTTCAAGGGCATGTCCTTCGGGCTGTTTCGCCTACAATATGCCGAAGCCTCATCACTGGTGAATGAACTGGAATCGCTGCTGCTGGGAAGCAACGGAAAATCTCCGTTGTCAGGTATTGTGCGATTGCTGCCGATTGAGCGTTTGAACGCTGTTATGGTCGTCACCCATGCGCCACATTATATCGATGAGGTGAGCAAACTCATTGAACAATTCGACTGGGGGGTAGAGGGTAATACCGGCCGACGCCTGTTTGTTTATCATCTGAAATACAGCAAAGCTGACACACTGGCTTCGGTTTTGCGCGATATTTATGAAATCGGAGGCAATGAAAGTCCTGCTACAGGCGGTGCCAAGCTATCACAGCTGCCACCTGGAGAGCTGGATAATGTTTCGCGTACTGGCCCCAGAGTGATGAATCGTCCGCCTTCTTCTGGGCAAGCGAATGCGCGAGACAGCAATGCCGATGCGCAGTCAACCCAGCGGGCGGAGACGATCACAGAAAATGTGTCACAGTTGGGTGGTTCGAATGCGCAGGAGTCAAATCTGGCTACTGCAAGCGGTATCAATATCATTGCAAATCAGGACAGTAATTCACTACTGGTGATGGCCAATCCTGCTGATTACCGAGGTATTGAGTCAGTGATCAAGCAACTCGATGTCGCGCCTCGCCAGGTATTAATCGAGGCCAATATTGCAGAGGTGACACTATCTGATTCGATGTCTTATGGTGTGCGCTGGTTCTTCGAGAGCAATGGCGGTAATGACAAGGTTGGTATTAATGCCCCGGTCTCTTCTGAAGTAGGCGGTGCGGGATTCTCTTTATCATCGTTTTCCTCGAGTAGTAATGCGAGGGCCTTCATCGACCTGATATCCACCAAGACCTCCGTCAAATTCCTTTCTGCACCACAGGTTATGGTGCTTGATAACCATACGGCTAATATCCGGGTTGGTGACCAGATTCCTGTTACGGTGCGTAGTTCGCAGGGTACGGGTGAGACTGGTGCTCCGGTTGTGTCCGAGGTTCAGTTCCGCGATACGGGTACCCTGTTAACCGTTACTCCGCGGATTAACGCTGGTGGTCAGGTTACGCTGGAAATCAGTCAGGAGGTTAGTATTCCTGGTTCTGATCCGGCAACTGGCGGTAGCGGCAACGTATCGATCTCGCAGCGAACCATAGACAGCAGTGTAGTGGTGCAAAGTGGCGAGACTGTAATGCTTGGAGGGCTGATTCTGGAAACCCATAACGAGGGGAGGTCAGGCATACCGTGGCTGATGGATCTGCCGTGGATTGGTAATCTTTTCAGCACGTCGACCGATGTGGTTTTTCGCACCGAACTGATCGTTATGATTACACCTCGGGTGATTGAAAGCGGAAACATGATGCGAGATTTGATCGATGAAATGCGCATCAAGATGAAAAAAGCATTTGAATTTGGTAGTACAGTCGAATCTGTTGACTTATAGATTTTTAAAACCGAAGTGTCGTGCTTAACGCGACTTTTACTGATTGCAATTTCAGGAGAAAAATATGTATTTACCGTCTGCCGCGAGCGTCTCTGGCTGGTTGATAGTATGTTTCAGCGTTTTGTATACACCGGTCAGCCCGGCGCTGGAATCGTTGGGTTTTCTTGATTTAAACAAACGTGTCGAGCAACTCGAAAAAAAGGATGCCTACTCTCTTTCCAGCAAGGAACTGTCGAAAAAAATTGAAGAACTCAGCGAAGATGTGGAGAGTTATGCCAGTGAAAACCCGACTAATGTGGATATCACAATTCTCGCAGTGCGGCTGGGTGTGCTGGATGAATATTTTGTAAAGAGTCAGAATGAAAACAGTAAAGGGGTCATGGTTGATCCCGAAGAAAAATTTGTTTCGCTTCATCAACGGCTGGACAAGGCTATAGAGTTATACCCAGAGTTTTCTGCGGCTTATTACTGGAAGTCGTCCCTGTATGCGATGACCAGCACGGTATCGGATGCATACGGTCAGATGAATCAGCAGCCGATTAATCTGCAAAAAGCCATACATTTTGCTGAGAAGGCGGTCGAACTGGATAAATCGAACTCCGGTTATCGGCAGGCGCTTGCCATCTATCATGTCAGCGCGGGAAATCGTAAAGCGGCGCTCGAGTTACTCAAATCCGCAGATACGGAGAATAACCCAATCACTCTGCTGCTCGAGGATATGGAGAATTTCCCGATACCTGATAATGCAGTATTTTCTCAGGAAGATACCGATAGCTATATTGAATTACTAGTGAAGAAAAAGTCTCTCGAAAACTATCCTACTTTACGTGCACAGGTGTATGTTGTGCCTATGTCGGTTGAGGAGTTGACCAATTTTTATCGCAGCAAGTGGCCAGATTTCCAATTTTTCGCGCGCGAGCGTAGTGATCTATTTTCACAATACATGTTATTACATGCCAAGGGTTTGAGGCCAAGCGAACATATGGGTGAAGCGAAGGCCTGGGCGTCCCAGAAATTGGGTGGCATCATTCTTTCCGGCCAGGAAATCAGGAATGCAACAGACGCGCAACGTTTGAAAACTCCGGCTGGTCATAAACTGCCTTTCAAATGGAGTAATAACTACTGTTTTCTGTTTTACGTCAATGACCGGGTAGTACAATAAAAATTGCACCTGAATTCGTACTGAGATTTCAGCCTCAAGTTCGGATTAAACTGCAGCTAAGTTTTGAAACAGGTTTTATTTTATGAATAGCAAACAAGCTACATTTTGATAAAACAGCCTGGCGCTCTTTAATCGAAGCTCGATGGGTAAGCGATCCATCGTCTACCCATTCCGCTAGTCGGATCGAACTCACTGATTTTGCTGATCAACAGGTTCCGAGTTCAGGCCCTGTTCCCGCTCCTTCTTGCGTTGCAGGGACATGCGTTCCTTGAAATTGGGCTTGTCGTTGCGAGGAATCACCTTCAAGTTTTCACTCCGAGTATCACCATAACCGGATTGGCTGCCGCTATAGTCGTATTTTCTGTTCTTATGTTGATCATCGTTATCATCTTCGTGATGGCTGCTATCATTATCTCCACGATGTCTGCGGTCATCGTCATCATCTTCTCGATGCCTGCGATCATTATCGCTGCCTTTCACTTTCATCAGTCCCCCCCATTCATCGGAGAGGTAGTTATTGCCATCAGCCTGTACGGGAATCACGGTAATTCCAGTGGCAACTATTAACAGGTTTATTAAAAAGGTGTTCAGTCTCATCGAGTAGCCTCCTATCTTGAGTTTGAGTGCAATTCTAGCGTACCAAGCTTAATTGAAACTTAAAATGTCTGCTCCAAAATAATACTATTAATGAAATTTCATATCTTATTAAAACTATATTGAGAGTGGAGGGCATCCGTGAAGGGAATTTTAAGGTATCAACTTAGACGACGCAGGTTAAGTTGATCCTTTTCAGGGTGAAAGCAGAAAGCTGGCGGACTTTTGCGGTCTTGCTAAAAATCCTAACCCTGTTGCAAAGACATGTTTTAAACACTTTTTACCACGAAGCACACGATGAGCACGAAGACCTGATTAGTATCTTCGTGTACTTCGTGCTGTTCAAATTGTTCGTGACACGCTTTTATCCGATTCGGAATGGATACCAAAAGAAACCGTCTTAATGGGCTTTATAGCGGCTTTATTTTCTGCATCGGGTTTACTCGCTCTGACTTGTTCGCGATAATGCCAGCTCCTGATTTATACACTGTGCTTTATGCCGACCAATAATAATTCTAACTTCCGCTGGAGCAGTCAATCCGCTTTTATCGTCGTTTCTGTTGGTGCCTCGCTAAGTCTGAATGATTTTCTAAGCTTTCCAGTGATGGCGGGTGAGAATGGGGGCGGTGCCTTTCTGTTGATGTACGCCTTTTTTCTGCTGGTGCTCGGTCTGCCCCTGTTGATGAGTGAATTCATGATGGGGCGCATGACCCGGGCCAATCTGGTCGATGCGCTGGATCAATTAGCGGCTGAGAATGGCGCTTCTATCTACTGGAAGGTGTTCATGCAAGCGTA
>FLOH01000330.1_pt1 | contig 114784 bp, 111 predicted proteins | sample 756751 | NCBI WGS metagenome assembly FLOH01 (sample SAMEA4026879, study PRJEB14308) | marine metagenome | biome: coastal water; material: water | depth 74 m
AATAAGCCTATTTATAAATACAGCGATTTATCGTATTATCTTTTTAAGAATTATATTGAGAATTATTATAGAAAAGATTTAAATGAACTTACTCAAGAACATTTTTACAAATCGATTGGTGCCAATAGAACGAGTTATTTACCATTAAATAAATTCATGAAAAACAGCATAGTACCAACTGAAAATGATAATTATTATCGCTATCAATTAATTCAAGGATATGTGCATGATATGGGTGCGGCAATGCAAGGAGGTATTGGTGGTCATGCGGGCTTATTTTCAAATACAAATGATGTTGCTAAAATAATGCAATTGTACTTACAAAAAGGATTTTATGGAGGAAAGAGATATTTTCTAACAAAAACGATGGATAAATTTAATCACCGTTATTATGCAGATAAAAATGTAAGAAAGGGTATTGGCTTTGATAAGCCACAATTAATAGAAACTGAAAAAGCTACTTGTGGTTGTGTCTCAGATAAAAGTTTTGGACATAGCGGTTTTACAGGTACATATACTTGGGCTGATCCAGAAACTGAGATTGTATATGTGTTTTTATCAAATAGAACTTTTCCTACAGCAGTTAACAATGATTTAGTAAAACACAACATAAGAACTGAAATTCAGCAGTTTATACAAGATGCAATTATAGATTAACAGTCATTGTTTTTGTAGAAATAACACTAAATATAATACAACTTACCAAGTAAATTAAAGCGTATTTTAAATTAAAAATATAATAAACAATTCCTGTTTGAATTAAATAAAATAAAGGGAAAAGTGTCATTATTAAAACAAACCTATAAGTATTCGTAAATACTAGATCATTGATAGATGATTTTAAATATTTCCAAATTAATAAAGGAATAATACTGTTTAGTTTAGCAATTAAATGAAAAGGAGTAAACCAATTGATTTTTCTTTCTTTAGGAATTAATTTTGAAGGAGTAACTTTAATGATTTCAACTAATTTATTAACTTCCTCAAGGTTTGTATAATCAGCTTTAATAGCATTTAATTTAGAAATAATTTCATCGTAATTGGTGGAATCTTCAATATGAAGCGTTAACTTTTTTAAAGCCGAAGAAACTTCATTAATTATTTTAGAAAACCGAATATCAGGATTTTTTGTATCAATAAAATTATTAGCTAAAATTGGCTTTCCATAATGTATAGATACACTACTTGGGAAATTCAAATGAGAATCATAATTAAAACCAACAGGTATAATTTGAATTTTTAAATCAGGGTATTTTTTAAGTGTCCCTAAAATAATACGAGCAAACCCTTTTTTTAATGGTAGAATTTTTCTTTTTAAATGATGCTCTCCTTCAGCAAAAATTTCAATGGAACCTTCATTTTTTAAAACCTCAAAACATAGCTCAAAACTTTCTAAATTTTTCTCAATAGTACTAATTCCGTCTCTAATTCTATAAACTGGAATCATATTAAGTGAACTTAAAAAATTAGTAACTGGTTTGTTTGCAAAAGCACTTGCTCTTGTAAGAAAATATATTATTCTATTTGTAGTGGTAGGTATTAAAATAGCATCAATAAGAGCATTTTGATGATTTCCAACAAATAGAATGGCACCTTTTTTTGGGATATTTTGATTTCCGAAAACTTTAATATTTTTATGGAGGAAGAAGAGTCCAATTTTTATATAACTCCTCATTATGTTATACCAAAGATTCTTCATTTTTAAGCTTTCACTTTTTGTTTAGACCAATAACTAGCTAACAATAATCCAGAAAAAATATCCCAAATTGCCCAAAAAGCAACAAGTAACATCATTCCTCCAAGTCCGTTAAAAAAACTAAAAATTAGTAATAATCCTAAGCCGGAATTTTGTATTCCAGTTTCTATAGAAAGTGTTTTTTGATTTTTGTAGGAAAGTCTCATGGCTTTTGCAAAATAAAATCCTGTCATTAATGCCAGAAGATTATGTACAATTACTAGAATTAAAACATGATGTATATATTTTATAAATATTTCGTAGTTATCATAAAATGCGATTACTATAAATAACATAAATATAACTAATGAAACTGGTTTTAAAATTTTAGATAATTTATCAGCTAAGTTAGATTTGTTTTTACGTACCCACATTCCAAGAATAAGTGGTACACCCAAAATCAGCATAACCAATTTTATTAATTCCCATGGGTTTAATTCTATTGTTTGAAGTATTTGTGCTGTTGGAGCATATAAATTTCCCCAAAAATAAAGGTTAAAAGGTGTCATTACTAAAGAAACAAGTGTTGCAAATGCTGTTAAACTTACAGATAATGCAGTATTTCCTTTTGCCATTTGTGTCATAAAATTAGAAATATTTCCTCCAGGACATGCAGCAACCATCATCATTCCTAATGCAATGCTAGGCATTGGATTTACTAATTTTATAAAAATAAATGTTACCAATGGGAGCAAGATAAATTGTGAAATAATTCCTGTAAATAATAATTTTGGAGATTTAAAAAGTCGTTTAAAATCCTCTATTGAAATACCAAGAGCAACTCCAAACATTATTAAAGCTAATGTTATATTTAGTACCCAAAGACCTTCAGTATCAAAATTTATAACAAGTGAATCTAAATTTTCCTGCATATTAGTTTTTAAAAGCGTATTCAATAATATTAGCACCCATTTTTAATGCTTTTTCACGTAGTTCAAAGTTGTCATGGTGTATTTCTTCATCTTCCCAGCCATCACTTAAATCGGCTTCATAATCGTAAAAACAAATTAATCTTCCATTGTAAAATAATCCAAAACCCTGTGGAGGTTTATTGTCGTGTTCATGAATTTTAGGAACTCCATTTTTAAAAATAAATGTTTGATGAAAAATAGGATGGCTATATGGGATTTCTTGAAAATCTTGATTAGGAAATAATTTTTTCAGTTCTCTTCTTATATAAGTATTTAAGCCATAATTGTCAGAAATATGTAAAAAACCACCAGAAATAAGATAGTTTTTTAAATTTTCAGAATCGTTATCCGAAAATAGAACATTTCCGTGCCCAGTCATAAACACAATTGGATAATTATAAATATCTATGCTGCCTGCTTCAATAGTTTCAGGATTTGTTTTTATAGAAGTGCTTATATTGTTATTGCAAAATTCAATTAAGTTTGGCAATGCTGTTGGATTTGCATACCAATCTCCACCACCATTGTACTTTAAAATTGCAATTTGTTGTGCATAGATAGATGAAAAAGAATAAAGAAAAAAGAATAAAGAACAAAGGGCAGGTAATATAAAATGATTTTTCTTTGTTATTTCGAGAGGGCTAGAGAAATTAAGAATAATGATTTTTAATATATTCCGTCTATGCTCTATGTGACAATTAATAGCTAAGCTACTTTTAAAATAACTCTGCAGTTTAATATATAATTTTTGAACTATCCTCATTAATTTATTCATTTGTATAAGCAACACTGTGAACGGCAACAATACCAGCAGTTTCTGTTCTTAATCTGCTTTTACCCAAAGATACAGGAATAAAGTTATGCTCCAAACTTTGCTGAATTTCTTTAGCTGAGAAATCACCTTCAGGACCAATAAGAATGGTTGTTTTTAACATTGGTTTTAATTCCAATTTTAATGATTTTTTGTAAGTTTCTTCACAATGTGCAATAAATAATTGGCTGTCAAAATTTGAATTTATAAACTGATTAAAAGGTATAGGTTTATTCAATTTTGGGAAGTGATATTTTAAAGATTGCTTTGCAGCAGAATGGATTATTTTTTCCATTCTGTCAATTTTAACTACTTTACGTTCAGAATGTTCGCAAATAATTGGTGTTATTTCATCAATACCAATTTCTGTAGCTTTTTCTAAAAACCACTCAAGCCTGTCATTTAATTTTGTAGGTGCAATAGCAATGTGTAAATAATAATTCCAAGGTTTTTTGTAATCTTTAATATTAGTAATTTTAACCAGACACTTTTTTTCGTTTGCAATTACTATTTCGGAAGTAAATAATTGCCCCAACCCATTTGTGATAAAAATTTTATCACCAAGGTTTTTTCGTAAAACAAGTACAATATGTCTGCTTTCAGTTTTATCGAAAGTAAGTTGTTGCGTGTTATTAGTTATTTCAGAATTGTAAAATAATTGCATTTAAATTGCTTTTTTATAAGTACAACGTTTTTTATAATTTACGGGATCAAAATTTTTATAAACTGCAGCAATGGCTGTATTACTTGCAAGTTCGGGAGTTCTAATACAGTTTACAATTCTATTTTTTTCACATGTAATATGAAATTCCCTAAAAATAAGTGCGTGAACTCCTTTATTTTGAAATTTTGGGTGTACCCCAATTAAATAAAGAATTACATCTTTACTTGTTTTTTTTGCATGTAATAAATGAAATAATCCAAAAGGGAATAATTTTCCTTTCGCTTTTTGTAATGCTTTCGAAAAAGAGGGCATAATAATTGAAAATGCAATGATATTATGATCTTTATCCAACACAAATTTTATATACTCAGGATTAATAAAACTGATATATTTCTTTCTGAAATATTCTTTCTCTGAATCTGAAATTGGCACAAATGAAGGTAGTGAAGCATAACTTTCATTAAACAAATCAAACATTCTATCAACGTAAGGGAAAATATCTTTTGTTTTTCTGAAATTAAGTGTTGTAAATTGATAACGCTTTTTAAGAATTTCATTGAATTTTTCTAGAGGTTCTCGGGCAACATTTTTAAAGAGAAATTTATTTTCTAAATATTCTTTTTCTACTTTAAAACCTAATTTTTCAAGATGGACTTTATAATAAGCGTGGTTGTACCAAGTTATCATAGTGCCAATATGATCAAAACCTTCTGTTAAAACTCCAACTTTATCAAGGTTTGAAAAGCCAACAGGGCCTTCCATAAATTCTAACTTGTTTTGTTTTCCAATTTCTTCAACTTTATTTAATAACATTTTAGAAACTTCAATATCATCAATAAAATCAAACCAACCAAAACGCATTTTTTTAAGTTTTTGGCCTTTTACTTCGCTGTAATTTATGATAGCCGCGATGCGCCCAACAATTTCATTGTTCTTGAAAGCTATAAAAAAACGAGCTTCAGCATGTTCAAAAACAGGATTTTTGGTTTTATCAAATGAATCTAATTCATCGTTAATAATTGGAGGAACCCAATATTTATTATTTTCATATAATTTAAAAGGAAACTTTACAAAAGCTTTTAGTTCCTTTCTTGTTGTCATTTCTTGTAGTGTAATCATAAATTTTAATTCTTCTTTTTAAATAATCTAGAAAAAACATTTCCTTTTTTTCTAGATTTTTGTTTTGTTAATTGTGTTTTTGGAACAATTTCATCGCTATGTCTATCTATACGCCAAGCGGCTCCAATGGAGGAATATAAAAATGAATAATCATCGAAAAAATTAGTTCTTACCGAAGCATCTAGTTGTAAACTATTAGAGAATAAATAGGCTATACCTGTACCAAAATGAAATTTTGGAGCAAAACCCTTTTCGAAAATCCCCTGATTTTCAATAAAATAAGACCATTTGTAATTTAAAGCATAGGTCATAGTTGCTATGTACGAATACTCGTTAGAGTCTGATAAAATTTTATCAGCTATTAAATTTGTTAACAAAACCAAGCGGTCTGAAAAATCGTTTTGTAAAAGCACCGCTCCTTTTATGCTTAATTCATTTTCTTTAAATCCATCACCTAAAAAATTTGTATTTACACCAACATAAGCTCCAACAGAAGGAATAAATCGCTTTTTATCAAAAGCTACTCTTCGTTTCCAACTTCTTATTTCTTTAGATTTATCTGTATACTTTTGTTCATATATTAAATATTTTGCACCAATAGTAAGTTCACTAATTCCACTAATAAAAGAATTAGCTTCAGGTGGGTTATTTAATATTTCATCTCTTTGGGAGGTGACTTTTGCATTAAATTCAAGTTTTTCACGAAATTTTCCATATCTAAAAAATAACTCTCCTCCAATAGTATTTGGCCTTGATAAAATGGTTTCATTGTTGCTAGTTTTGTAAAACAAACCCGTTTCAAACTGAAAAACATTGGTTCCAATACTATAAGGGCTCTCAGAAAAACCAGGACGTTTAGAATTTATAATTTCAGTGTATTGAGCATTAATTAGCTGGGTTAAACTAAAAAATAATAGCAATAAAATAACTCTTTTCATATTTTAATTAGATTAGTGTGTCAAATATAAGATTTTATATAATTAAACGTTATTAGTTACTTTCAAATTGTTAATTTTGAAAATTATAAATAACTATTTAAAATGGGGTTAATAAGAACAATAGCAATTATAGTAATTATATATTATGCACTTCAATTTATTGGGAAGTATATTATGCCATTATTTATTAAACAGGTGGTAAAGAATGTTGAAAAGAAAATGCGTGATCAACAAGAAAACCAGTATAAACAAGAAAAAGGTACTGTTGGTGAAACGGTTATAGATAAAAAACCCTCAAGCAATAAAGAAAGTAGTAAAGAGGTTGGTGATTATGTAGATTATGAAGAAGTTAAAGACGACAAATAAATGAAATTTTCAATAAAAGAAATTACACCTTATATTATAGCAATTACAACTTTTGTTTTGGTGTCACTGGCTTATTTTTCTCCAATTTTACAAGGAAAGAAGATTCAACAGAGTGATATTACTCAATTCATTGGATCATCTAAAGAAATTGCAGATTTTAGAAAGGAACATAATGAGGAACCTTACTGGACAAATACCTCTTTTGGAGGAATGCCATCGTATGCCGTAAGTACATATTACCCAAACGATTTTATAAAAAAAGTGGATAAATTACTTCGCTTTTTACCTCGGCCAGCAGATTATTTATTTTTGTACTTTTTTGGCTTTTTTATTTTATTAATGGTTTTAAAAGTAGATTGGAAATTAGCAATAGTTGGTTCTTTAGGTTTCGGACTTTCAACATATTTAATTATAATTTTAGGAGTTGGCCATAATGCGAAAGCACATGCAATTGCTTATATGCCATTAGTTTTAGCAGGAATTTTATTGGTTTTTCAACAAAAATATTTGCTAGGATTTGTAGTAACTGCATTAGCAATGTCTTTAGAAATTAGTGCAAGTCACGTTCAAATGACGTATTACTTGTTATTTTTAGTGTTAATTTTTGGAGTTGTTCAGCTCATAGAATCTTTTAAAAATAAAGAAATTCCTCATTTTATAAAAAGCATTGGTGTTTTAGCAGTTGCTGTAATAATTGCTATTGGAACAAATGCAACTAGTTTACTTGCAATGAAAGAATATTCTCAGCAAAGTACACGTAGTAAAAGCGAATTAACAATTAATGTTGATGGTACTGAAAAAATTCCTTCGGCAGGTTTAGATAGAGATTATATTACAGAATATAGTTACGGCAAAGCGGAAACTTTTAACTTGTTTATTCCACGTTTTATGGGTGGAACACGTAATGAAACTGTTGAAAACGGTGAGTTGCAAAGTTTTATGCAAGATGCAGTGAATAAAGGATTTAATCCAGAGGAAGCTAATTATTACTTTGGAAATTCATCAATGTATTGGGGAGAGCAACCCATTGTTGCTGCACCTGCATATATTGGAGCATTGTTTATTTTCTTATTTGCAATAGGCTTTTTTTTAGTTGAACGCAGACTTAGAAATTGGCTTTTAGCAGCAACTATTTTTTCCATACTATTAAGTTGGGGAAAAAACTTTCCTTTTTTAACTGACTTTTTTATTGATTATGTTCCGTTATATAACAAATTTAGAGCAGTTTCTTCTATTCAAGTTATTGCAGAAGTTGCAATTCCACTATTAGGAATTTTAGGATTAAAAGCACTTATTTCTTCAGGTAATTCTAAAGAAATGAAGTTACATGCATTAAAATGGTCAACAATTATTGTTGGTGGTTTAGCATTGCTTTTCACAATTGGAGGTACAGGTTTTTACACTTTTGAAACACCAGTAGATATTCAAATTGATGAAAGAATGAATGGATTTTTAGATGCCATAGTTTCAGATAGAAAAACATTATTTGTAAATGATAGTTTACGTTCTTTACTACTTGTTGTACTATTTTCGGGAACAATTTGGTTGTTTTTAAAAGAGAAAATTAATAATAATATTTTAGTTATTGTTTTTGCAATTCTAGTATTATTTGACCTTGTAAATGTGGATAAACGTTATGTAAATGATGAATTTTTTATAGCAGCAAGGAAAGTGGATAAACCATTTATTCCCTCAGTAATAGACAAGGAGATTTTGAAGGATAAAAGCATTTACCGAGTTGCAGATTTTACCAAAAGTATCATGGCTGATGGTGCAACATCATATTTTCATAAGTCAATTGGTGGCTATCATGCAGCTAAACCAAGACGCTATCAGGAATTATATAACTTTCAAATAGAGAAGAATAATATTGAGGTATTAAATATGTTAAATACCAAGTATCTTATTTTTGAAGATGGTAGTCAGCGTGAAGCATTACAGCAAAACCCAGGAGCTAATGGAAACGCTTGGTTTGTAACTACTTTAAAAGTTGTAAATACTGCCAATGATGAAATAAAGGCGTTAGACAGTTTAAAAACTAAGAGTGAAGCAGTAATTAATAATAAGTTTGTTTCAAGTGATTTTATTGATAATTACCCAAAAGACTCTACTGCTTCAATTCAATTAATAGCATATAAAGCAAATGAATTAACGTATGATTCTAACACTTCTATAAATCAATTTGCAGTATTTTCTGAAATGTATTATAAAGACGGTTGGAATGGGTATGTTGATGGAGTTTTAACACCATATTACCAAGTTAATTATGTGTTGCGTGGAATGGAAATACCAGAAGGAAAGCACACAATTGAGTTTAAATTTGAGCCTACAGTAATTAAAAAAGGAAATTCCATTACATTAATATCGTACGTGTTACTTTTATTAATTCCTTTTGGTTGGTTGTATTACGAAAAAAAGAAAAATTAATTTACCGAGTAATTCATCATTTTTAGAATTCTTAAAAAATTGGTTTTATTTCTTGAAGAAACTAATAATTTTTTATTATTGGTAAGTTTTATTTCTCCTATGCTATTGAATTTAATAATATGTTTCAAATTAACAAGAGTTGAGCGATGTATTCTAAAAAAAGTAGCTTGAGGTAGAATACTTTCAATTTTCTTTAAATTATTAGAAATGGTATATGTTTTATTATCGGTAGTGTAAAAATGAGTATAGCTCCCGTCAGCTTCACAATAAATAATAGCATCAATTTCAATGATATCAAAATCCCCGTTTTTGGTTGGGAGTGATATTTTTTTATGCTTGTTTTCTATTTGATTTTTAAAAGCAATATATTTTTCAGAATTAAAAGCAGATTGTTTTGCTATAAATTTATCTATTACAGTAGTTAATTGTTCTTCTATAATAGGTTTATTTAGGTAATAGAAAGCAAAATAGTCCATCGCTTTTTCTTTAAAACCTCTTAAACCAGTAGTAAAAATAACTTCAAATGTGGAAGAACTCTCAAAATGATCTAGAATTTCAAAACCATTTCCATCTTGTAATTCAATATCTAAAAAAACCAATTGAGGATGTAAGTCATTTATTAATTTAATCCCTTTTTGAACACTAGTTTCGTGGCCAAGTATTATTATTTGAGAACCGTAATTAGTTTCTATACTTTTTTTTAAATGCTGATAAGCAGCAGTTTCATCTTCAATAATTATAGTGCTAATCATGTGTTATATTTTAAAAACTTATTAAAGGAATTTTTAAGGTAACTTTTAAAACTACTAAAGTATTAAATTCATCGGTTATATTTGAAATTAAAACTAATTTTTCTTTGCTGTTAGATTCGTTAATCAATTGAAGACGTTCATTGATATTTGTAAACGAAATTCCTGAACTTTTTGATTTTGAAGAATCGTTATTCTTTTGAATTCCCTTTCCATTATCTGAAATTTCACAATATAGAAATTCATTATTTTTAATGCTAAAATTAACGGTTATAGTATTAGAATTATCTCCATTTTTAAAGCCGTGTTTAAATGAGTTTTCTATAATAGGTTGTAAAATCATTGGAGGCACTAAAATAGCTTCTAGCTCTTCTTGTGGGATTGTTTTAGTATTAACCGAATATGAAATGTTTTTATTAAATCTTAATTTTTGAAGCTCTAAATATAATTTAGCCATTTCAATTTCATCGGTTAAACTAATAAGATTAGATTTTGTTGAATTTAAAATTAAATTAACAAGTTCAGCAAATTTTTCAAGGCTACCTTTCACTTCTTTTATTTCTCCTTTATCAACCAAAGCATTAATATTCACTAACAAATTATTAATAAAATGTGGATTCATTTGTGCATTTAATGCTTGATACCTTAAGTTAGAAATTTGTTCTTTAGTTTTTTGTGTCCTTTTTAGTCTTGTATTTCTTCGGTAAAAAGCAAAAATTGTTAAAGTAAGTAATACTAATGCAGTAATGCTTTGAAACCACCAAGTTTTATGAATAGGAGGATTTATTTTAAACGAAAATGTAATAGACTCACTTTCTAATTTGTTTTTTGAAATTGCTTTTAATTCAAAAGTATAGCCTTTAGGAGGTAATGAAGAATACCTTACAGTATTAACTTTTGTAGTTATCCAATCAGATTCTAACCCTTTTAAACGGTATTTAAAACTAATATTTCCTAAACTTTTAAAAGAGATTCCTGAAAAATTAAATTGAACATTATTTAAATGGTTATTAAAAACTTGCCCGTTTGTTTTTTCAATATTAGTATTGTTTATAAGAATTTCATTAATTAAAATACTTGGTGTTAAAATTGAAGTAGCTTCTTTAGAAAGATCAATAATGTTTAATCCTTTTGAAGTTGCTACATAAACTTTGTTTTCTTGAACATAAGAAGCTCTCACATCATTACTATAGAGACCATCAGAAGTAGTATAGCTTTTTATTGTTATAATTTCATTTTGTTCATTAAGTACAACACAATTCAATCCTAAATTAGTTGAAAGCCAAATGTTATTTTTACTATCAAAAAAAATAGATTTTATATAATTACTCAACAATCCATCTTCAGTAGAAATTGTTTTAAATACGTTATTTTTTAATATTCCTAAACCATATGAGTTTGATCCAATTAGCAATCCTTTTGGTGAATTTTCTAAAGCATAGATAATACTATTATTAAATTGTTCACCTAAGTCATATTTTTCAACAACACTATTGTTATAATTATAAAGCCCTGCTGTAGTACCTATCCAAAGAATTTTATTTTTATCTTGGGATAAAGCAGTACTACGTTTATTCCACAGTTTTTCAGTAAATTTTGAATTCGTATTTATTTTGCCAACACCACCAGCATTGGCAGTTATAATAAAGTCTTTTTCAACATATATATCTTTAAAGTTCTCTAAGCCAACTTTCTGAAAATCATAATCATACATGTTTTTTATTTGCTCAAATTTTAAAGAGGTATTTAGCTTGTGTATGTTAAAATCACTTAAAATATAAAGTGAATTATCTATTACATTTAGTTGCCTAATTCTTTTTGGATTTTTATCTGTTTTATAGGTGGCTATTGTTTGTAAACTATTTGTATTTAATAAAATAAGCTCACTTTGTTCATTACCTATAACTATATTGTTTTGAAATAAATTTACAACATACAAATCGTTTTTCTTTTTATCATCAAATTGTACCCCATTAATATGAAGGTTAGGAATTAGAAAAAGGCCATTAGATTGACTTCCAATCCAAATATTTTGTTCTCTATCTAAATACGACTTTGTAGTGTGGATTGATGGAAGTATTTTTTTATTTTTAAAGGACTCATTTAAATTTATTATAATGGCACCTTGATTTAAATTTGTAATTAAAAATGAATCTCCAAAAGAGAGAGTTTGGTAGAGAATATTTGAGGAATAATTGTACTTGAAATCATTATAAATAGTATTTGAAATTTGAGTTGCTATAGGGTCTATACTTTTAAAAGCTTCCGTTTTTGTTTGATGAAGTTTTAATAACGTTTTTTTGGTATATAAACTTAAATTAAGAGGCTCCCATTTGGGATTTATTAAAGAACTACTAAGTATTTCGTTAATTTTATTTTCATTTGTAAAAGAAATAAGAATTTTTATTTCTCCTCTAATATCTTCAGCAATTTGTGGTTGAGAGGGTTCCCTACTTTTTTTTAAACTCTCAATAGTATAATTATTGACAATATTTGAGGTGTCTAGTTTTTTTATATTATTTTCAGATAGTAAAAACCAGATATTATTTTTACTATCTTCAAAGATATCAGATACAAAAGTATTGAAATTTAAATCTTTTAAAAACGATTGGTTACTTGAATTGTAAAATTTATTATTTTGAAGATATCCTAACTTACCATTAAAACCAACTAGCCAAATACGTTGTTTTGAATCTTTAAAAAAGTAAAGTATTTCATTATCAGGTAAACCATCAGCTATTGTAAAGTTTTTAAAAGAAAGTCCATCAAATCTACTTAACCCATAATCTGTAGCTATCCAAATAAACCCATTTTCATCTTGGGATATATCATAAACAGTATTGCTTGGTAACCCATTATTGTTGTTGAATTGGGTAAAACCAGGTATTTGAGCGAGTAAAATCGTCTTAAATAGGAGGTGAACAATAAGAATAGAGACAATTTTACTCATTAATGATTAAATATAATTATCAAATATAACGCTTATGAAGTTAATATTAACAGTTATGTATAAATTATAAACGTTGGTAAAAAAAGTGTTTTAATTAAAGAAGGTTGATTGTATATTCGCTTCTGTTAAGTTGAAATAAGAGGGAAATTTTTTGATAAAGATAAAAAAAACTATGAAAAGGTAAAAAAGGTGCTTTATAAAGGCATCTTTTTTTATGAAATAATTTTTTAAATTATGAGAAGTTATTATGTTGATTTTGTATAATTAAATCAATATCTTGCTACTTAATTAAAATTTTATTTATTTAATTGATGTATAACAAGTTACCTCATAAAAGATATAAGCATACGTTAGATTTTTTAAAAAGTGTTTTACCTGCACCTGCAACTATTTTAGATTTAGGTGTTCGAAATCCATTTAGTGAAATTATGGAACTACATGGTTATACAGTTTATAACACTACAGGCGAAGATTTAGATTTAACTCCCGAAATTGTTAAAAAATATAATATAGACGCCATAACTGCATTTGAAATATTTGAACATTTAGTAGCTCCATTTAATGTTTTACAAGCCATTGAATGCAAAAAGATAATTGCAACAATTCCACTTAATTTATGGTTTGCAAAAGCTTACAGAAGTAAAACAGATATGCGAGATAGGCATTTTCACGAATTTGAAGATTGGCAATTTGATTGGTTACTTGAAAAAGCAGGCTGGGATATTAAGAAGAGAGAAAAATGGACTAGCCCAATAAATAGAATCGGTTTTAGACCAGTTCTAAGGAGTTTTACACCTCGCTATTATGCAATTTATGCAAAAAAATAGTTGATATGCGGATAGGAATGATTTTAGATAAAGTTTTTCCGCCTGATCCAAGGGTTGAAAATGAGGCTATTTCACTTATTGAAAAAGGGCATGAAGTTTTTTTATTTTGTTTAAAGTATAGTAATGAAAAAGAAAGTGAAAATATAAAAGATATTCAAGTAAAAAGGTATAAATCTAACAAATTGATTTATAAATTATCAGCATTAGCTCACACATTGCCTTTCTATTCTTTAATAATGTCGAAAAAGATTAATCATTTTTTGGTTTCAAATAAGATAGAAGTTATCCATATTCATGATATGCAAATAGCGGAAGCAGTTTTTAAATCAAATAAAAATTTAAAACTTAAAACAGTTTTAGATTTACATGAAAATAGACCCGAGATAATGAGATTTTACCCTCACCTTCAAAAATTTCCAGGTAATTTTTTAATTTCTCCTAATAAATGGAAACAGAAAGAGGAAGAGTTTATAAAAAATGCAAATACAGTAATTGTTGTTACTGATGAGTCTAAAAATGAGATTATTGAAAGGACTTATAAGCAAGCTGAGAATATTGTAGTTGTCCCAAATACAGTTCATAAAAGTTATTATGAGAATGCAATTATTCAAAATAAAATAGTTGAAAAGTATAAAAATAATTGTGTGTTGTTATATGTTGGAGACACAGGTTTGCGTAGAGGTTTACAAACAACAATTGAATCTGTAAATATCTTAAAAGATAAAATTCCAAATATAAAGTTGGTTATTGTAGGTAGTAATACTACTGATATGGTTTTAAATAAGCAAGTTAAAGGTTTTGGAATTCAAAATTTTGTTGATTTTGAAGGGTGGAAAAATGAATCTTTATTTCCATCTTATATAAAAGCAAGTTCAGTTTGTATTTCTCCTTTACATAGAAATTTACACCATGATACTACTTTTGCAAACAAACTTTTTCAATATATGAGTTTTGCAAAACCAGTGTTGGTTAGCAATGCTATTGCTCAGAAAAATTTGATAGAAAAAACAAATTCCGGATTGGTACATTTAGAAAAAGATGCGCAAGATTTTGCTGACAAAGTTTTGAAGTTATATTATGATAAAGGTTTGAGTGAAACTTTAGGCAATAATGGAAAACGATTTGTTGAAGAGGAATTTTGTTGGGAAAAAACTTCTGAAAAATTAATAGATTTATATGCTAATTTAAGCAAATGAAGAAAGCACTTATCATAACTTATTATTGGCCACCTGCTGGTGGTTCAGGAGTACAACGGTGGCTTAAGTTTGTAAAATATTTTAGAGATTTTAGTATTGAACCAATTGTTTTTACTGTTGAGAATCCTAATTATCCTATTGAAGATGAATCACTTTTAAAGGATATTCCAGAAAATTTAGAAATACTGAGACAACCTATTTGGGAACCAAATAATTTATTTGCAATTTTCGGAAAAAACAAAACTGAAAGTGCAGGATTTTTGAATCCTAATCCATCGCTTTTTGGGAAATTATTGCAATACATTCGTGCAAATTATTTTATTCCAGATGCTCGAAAATTTTGGGTAAAACCTTCAGTTAAGTATTTAAAAAAGTACTTAAAAGAAAACAATGTTGATGTTGTAATTACAACAGGTCCGCCACATAGTATGCATTTAATTGGTTTAAATTTAAAAAAACAATTAAATATAAAATGGATTGCAGATTTCCGTGACCCGTGGACTGAAATAGATTATTTTCATCAGTTACCTTTAACAAAAAGAGCAATTAAAAAACATCATTCTTTAGAAGCACAAGTTCTAAAAAATGCAGATGCGGTGTTGGTTGTTGGAAATACTATGAAGGAAAATTATCTTAAATTCAATAAAAATACAATAACAATCACCAATGGTTTCGATGGAGAAATTTCAGATGCTAAAATTGAATTAGATGCTAAATTTACCATGACTCATATTGGTTTAATGAACGCGGATAGAAACCCAAAAATGTTATGGGAAGTTTTAGTCGAAATTGTGAATGAAAATAAAGATTTTAAAGCAGATTTTGAATTAAAACTAATTGGAAAAATTGATACTTCAGTTGAAAAAGATATTTTAAATCATAAGTTGGTTGAAAATGTTTCTTTCATAAATTATGTAGCACATAATCAAGTTATTGAATTTCAAAAAAAATCGCAAGTATTATTGCTACTTGTAAACAATATTCCAAGTGCCAACCAAATTATTACAGGTAAAATATTTGAATACTTAATGGTAAGACGTCCAATTTTGGCAATTGCACCAATTAACGGAGATTTAGCTGAAATACTAAATATAACCAATAGTGGTTTTGTAGTAGATTTTAATAAAAAAGATCAATTAAAAAAGATTATATTAGATTTGTATTCCAAATTTAAAAAAGGAAATTTATTGGTTGATTCTAAAAATATTGCGCAATTTCATAGAAGAGAATTAACTCAAAAAGTTTCTGACATCATAAATTCAATTACTGAATGAAAAAAATTGTAACCATATTAGGTGCAAGACCTCAATTTGTAAAAGCAGCAGTATTAAGTAGAATAATTTCAAAGCATAAAACTATTGAAGAAGTAATTATTCATACTGGGCAGCATTATGATGCTAACATGAGTGCTGTTTTTTTTGAAGAAATGGAGATTCCAAAACCAAAATATAATTTGGATATTAACGGATTAAGTCACGGTGCAATGACCGGACAAATGTTACAAAAAATAGAAGAAGTTTTAGTTGAGGAAAAACCAGATTTAATAGTTGTTTATGGAGACACAAATTCAACTTTAGCGGGTGCTTTAGCTGCGAAAAAACTAACTATTAAAGTGGTTCATATTGAAGCAGGTTTACGTTCATTTAATATGAAAATGCCAGAAGAAATTAATAGAATTTTAACTGATAGAATTTCTGATTTGTTAGTTTGTCCAACAGATTCAGCTATTAAAAATTTAGAAAATGATGGGTTTTCAGCATTGCCTTCAAAAGTTGTTAAATGTGGAGATATTATGAAGGATGCTGTTGAGTTTTATGGAAAAATTTCTTCTCAAAAATCTTCCATTATTTCAAAACTAAATTTGAAAGTGAATGAGTTTGTTTTAGCAACTATTCATCGTCAGGAAAATACAGATGCCATAGAAAATTTAAAATCCATTTTTGAAGGTTTAGAAGCTATAAGTGAACAAAAAGAAGTTGTTTTGCCATTGCATCCAAGAACAAAGGCTATTTTAGAAAAGCACAAGCTAAAATACAATTTAACTGTCATAGAACCAATAGGTTATTTTGATATGCTTGAATTGTTAAAAAACTGTAATTTGGTAATTACGGATAGTGGGGGACTTCAAAAAGAAGCTTTTTTTAATAATAAGCATTGTATAATTGCTAGAGAAGAAACAGAATGGGTAGAGCTGGTTTCAAACGGATTTGCTAAAATTGTTGGGAGTAATAAAAAAAGTATGATGAATGCTTTTGAAAATTTTCAAAATTCAACAGCTAACTTTGAAGTAGAATTGTATGGAAATGAAGTAGGAGAGAAGATATATACTGAAATTCTTAATATTATATAATGGGAATTGTTCTAAAACAGTCTTTTATTAACACCTTAATATTATTTGTAGGGTTTGGAATTGGAGGAGTAAATGTACTTTTTTTATATACACATTTTTTACACGAAGATTATTTTGGGTTAATCACTTTTTTACTATCTGCGGCAAATATTGTATTACCGCTTCTTGTTTTTGGAATGCAAAATACCATTATTAGGTATTTTTCTTCTTATAAAACAAAGAAAGATCAAGATAGTTTTTTAACTACAACACTTTTGCTTCCATTAGTAGTTATTATTCCTTTAGTATTAATTGGAGCATTGCTTTATGAAACAATAGCAAATTGGATTTCAGCAGAAAATCCAATCATAAAAAAATACACCTATCTCATTTTTATTATAGCAATTTTCATGGGTTATTTTGAAGTGTTTTATGCCTGGACTAAGGTGCATTTAAAATCAGTTTTCGGAAACTTTATTAAGGAATTATTTCCAAGGTTTTGCACATCATTTTTATTAATTGCTGTATATTTAAAGTGGCTTACAAATGAAGAATTTATATATAGTGTTGTAATTGTTTATGGCTTTAGTATGTTAATTATGATGTTGTATGCTTTTCAAGTTTATAAACCCACGTTCATCTTTAAATTACCTCCAAACATTAGAGAAATAGTATCATTTTCAATGTATATAATTGTGGCAGGTTCAGCGGCAGGTATTTTGTTGGAAATAGATAAGTTTATGATTCCTCAAATGGAAAAAATTGCACAAGTAGCTTATTATTCGGTTGGTATTTATATTGCGAGTGTAATCGCCATTCCAACACGTGCCATGCAGCAAATTACAATTCCAATTACAGCTAAAGATATGAATGATAACAATATTATTGAGGTAGAAAAGCTGTATAAACAATCTTCAATAAATTTATTGGTAATTGGGGGTTTGTTTTTTCTATTGATAAACTTGAATATTAGCGATATGTATGAGTTGATAAATAAACCTCAATTCACAAAAGGAATTTGGGTAGTTTTAATTATTTCAGTCTCAAAATTGATGGAACTAGCTTTAGGAACTGGAAATGCAATTTTGGTAAATTCAAGTTATTATAAAATATTTTTTTATTTATCGTTAGCAATGGCGATTTCTGTAGTTATATTAAATAAGTGGTTAATTTCTTTAATGGGGATTGATGGCGCCGCCTTAGCAACATTTATTGTAATAATATTGTATAGTGTTATTAAAATATTTTACATAAAATCAAAATTTAAAATTCAACCATTTGATATAAGTACCATTAAATTACTGTTATTAATTTCAGGACTGTTTATAGCTTTTTATTTTTGGAATTTTACTTTTTACCCTCTAATTAATATAGTAATAAAATCTGTAATTATTACAGTTTTGTATTCAGTATTTATAAAAAAATTACACATTTCGAAAGATATTAATAGTTTAGTTTCCAGATATTTGTTACCAAAATAAAAAACCACTAAAAACAAAGCTTTAGCGGTTTCTTATATGAAAAATCAAGATTACTCTTAATTTTCAGTAGTATAGTATTCATAATCTAATCTCATTTCAAAAATAATGCATATAATTGAAGTAGAATGTAATGAATGTTACAGCAAAAACTAATTTTTAATGAATATATTAAATACGGGTTTCTAAAATTTAAAAGAAGATAATTATGAGTTACATTGTTCATATTTTATACGGAGTTATTATGGCATATTTTGGTTTAATATCGCCTGGCATGTTAAATATGACAGCATTACAAATAAGAATTAACGTAGGTAAAATAGAAAGTTTAAAATTTGCTTTTGGAGCATCAATCATCGTTTTTTTTCAAGCAGGTATTGCATTATTTTTTGCAGATTATTTTGCTAAAAACCTTAAAATTATTGAGATTTTAAAAATTTTGGGTGTATTTGTGTTTTTTGCGTTGGCAATTTTTTTCTTCTTTCTTTCTAGAAAAAAGATGAAAACAAATTCTAAAAGTACTAATCAAAACTATTTTGTAAGAGGTTTGGTAATGTCATCAGTTAACATGTTAGCAATTCCATTTTATTTAGGGCTAAGTATTTATTTAGTTTCTGTAAATAAAATTGTAATGCAACAACCTTATATATTTTTATTTGTGATTAGTGCTTCAATTGGTTCATTTCTACTATTTTATACGTACATTTTTTTTGCTAAAATTATAATTAAGAAAATTTCATTTATTGCGACTAACATCAATATTATATTAAGCATATTATTTATAATATTGGGGATTTTAACTTTGATAAAGTTATTGACTTAATTTATTTTTTATATTTACAAGAATTAAAAATCACTATTTAAAAGGTATGATTGAAGCTATTGAAAATAATTTAGGAAGAGGAATACAATTGTTAAAATGCATTTCTGATGATGAATATAGTAATACAACAATAGCGCCGTATTATTCAAGTATTGGTGGTCATATGCGTCATATTTTAGATGTTTTTGATTGTGTTTTTGAAGGTTTGGATTCAAATGAAATAAATTTAATTAATCGAAAGCGAAACGAATTATCTGAAAATTACACTAAAAATGGCATTGAATATTTTGAAAAAACTTTAACTACTTTACAAAGGTTGAAAGTTGAAGATTTTAATAGAATTATAAAAGTTACAGATGATTTAGGTTTGGGAATTGTGTCTGTAAATTATACTTTGTCTGCAATTTTAATACAAGCTCATAGCCATGCAATTCATCATTTTGCAAGTGTTGGATATATAATTTTTCAGCTAGGAATACAACTACCTGACGATAAATTTGGCTTTAATCCAACGACACCTAGAGTAAAAAGTGCTACTTAGAATTTAAGTCACTTACCTTTTTAAGGTATTTTTTATAATTAGAATAGAGGTTTATTAAATATTTTAGGTTTGTATAAGGAATATTATTTGATTTATGGTTATGAACTCCAATAATATAGGCTAGTTTCCAATGATCTTTAATAGCTTTTAATGCGCTTAAATAGGAAACACTTGAGGCGTCATAAATATGAGTCGGTTCAGAAATAATTCCATTAATTTCTATAATTTTAAAGTTTTGTCCTTTTAATAATTCATTAAAACTCTTGTACTTAATATCAACTCTTCCATAATGCCAACCTTCAATATTACGGCTTAAATCGTCAAAAATTTCAGTTAATTTTTCACTTATTAAGTGATTGCCATTAATAAATTGAGTTCCTTTAGAATGATTTCCTATAATATTAAGTATAATTTCTTCACTTTCTGAAGGAACTGTTGCAAGTTTATCTTTGTTTAATTCAGAAATTAATTGAATATAAACTTTAGCTCTTTTATCATTTTTAATAAGTTCTAATAATGTTGATTTTCCATCACCAACTACAGTTAAATATTTTTTAAGCGTAATTGAAGTAATTGAACCTTTATTTTCTCCTGGAATTTTGTAATAAAAAATACCACATTCATTATTATAATCAATAAGCTCTTGAACAATTAAGTTGATTGAATTATATTTTTTAATGTATGCTGAAAGTTCTTCTTCCGAATTAATTTTTTTTACTAATAAACCTCTAAAACCAATATCTGGTTTAATGATTAAAGGAAATTTAATGTGATGTATTAAAATTTTTGGCAACACGTCTTCAATGGTCTCTCCCTTTTTTACAAAAATAGTTTCTGGACTGTATTTTTTAGGTACTAATTGTACGGTTTTATATTTTGATTCTAACCCATTACCTGATCCTTCAATTGCAGGGTTTACCGCAGAAAAGAAACCAAAACTTCTTGATTTTATTGCTAAATATAAAGCATAAGGAACTACAGGTACATAAAACATATAAGATGGCCAATATTCCCAATTTGTAAATTTTTTAGAATTAAGAAACTTCATTATTTATCGTTAAAAAAAGCATTTAATATAATACGTATCCCTAAAAATCCTAAAATAATTGCCGTTAAAGCTACAAGTGTTCCAATAATTAGCCATAAATAATTATGTTGCTGTTTAATAGCTTTAAATCCAATAGTGATTAAAATTGGACCTAAAATTAATAATGGGAATGCCGCTAATTCATATTTTAACCCTCGTATAAGTTCATTTCTATTTGTCCCCATTGTATTCGGTATATTTTTGTAATTATTTATATTGCTCAAAAATACTAAATCAAATATATTAATGAGCAGTTTATTTTTTTATAGTATTAATTAGTTATAGGTAAATAATTGAATAAAACTTACTGTGATTTTTATTGAAGCCTAAACTAAAAAAAGCGAGAATTTTAATTCTCGCTTTTAGATATTTACAGTAAGGTTAAAACAATACCTTCAGAAGAAAGCTTTTAAATATTTGCTATTATAGTATTAAACGTTGTACTAGGTCTCATAGCTTTTTTAGTTAAGTTTTCATCAAAATGATAATAACCTCCAATATTTACAAAAGAACCTTGAGCATCATTTAATTCTTTAATAATTACATTTTCATTTGCTTCTAATTCTGCAGCTACTTTATTAAATTGTACTTTTAATTCTGCATCTTTGTTTTGAGCAGCTAATGCTTGTGCCCAATACATTGCTAAATAGAAATGACTTCCTCTAATGTCTATTTCACGTACTTTTCTAGAGGGAGATTTACTATTTTCTAAAAATTTATCAGTGGCTTGGTCTAAAGTTTCAGCTAATATTAAAGCTTTTGGAGTATGATAGTTTTCTCCTAAATGCTCTAATGAAACAGCTAAAGCTAAAAATTCACCTAATGAATCCCATCTTAAATGTCCTTCTTTAAGAAATTGTTGAACATGTTTTGGAGCAGATCCTCCAGCGCCAGTTTCAAATAAACCTCCGCCATCCATTAAAGGAACAATAGATAACATTTTAGCACTAGTTCCTAACTCTAGAATAGGGAATAAGTCTGTTAAATAATCACGTAATATATTTCCAGTTACAGAAATAGTATCTAAACCATTTTTAGTTCTTTTTAATGTGAAGAGTGTTGCATCTTTTGGAGCCATAATTTGGATGTCTAATCCGGTAGTGTCTAAATTTGGTAAATAAGTATTTATTTTTTTTATTATTTGAGCGTCATGTGTTCTATTTTTATCTAACCAAAAGATAGTAGGAACGTTTGTTGCTCTTGCTCTATTTACAGCAAGTTTTATCCAATCTTGAATTGGGGCATCTTTTGCTTGACACATTCTCCATACGTCACCTTCTTCTACAACACTATCTAATAAAATATTTCCAGAAGCATCTACAATCTGTACAGTTCCATTTTCTTGTATTTCAAAAGTTTTGTCATGAGAACCATATTCCTCTGCTTTCTGAGCCATTAAGCCTACGTTTGGAACTGTTCCCATTGTTGTAGGGTCAAATGCACCGTGTTCTTTACAAAATGCAATAGTGGCATCATATAAGCCAGCATAGGTACTATCAGGAATTACTGCTTTTGTATCTTGTTGTTTACCATCAGCATTCCACATTTTACCAGATGTACGAATCATTGCAGGCATTGAAGCATCAATAATTATATCGCTAGGTACATGAAGATTGGTAATGCCTTTATCTGAATCAACCATTGCAATTGCAGGTCCGTTTTCTAAACAATTTTTTATATCACTTTCTATAGCTTCTTTTTGAGCTTTAGGTAAGCTTTGAATTTTACTAATTAAATCTCCAAAACCATTATTTACATCAACACCAAGTTCTTTTATAATTGCGCTATGTTTTTCAAAGACTTCTTTAAAAAAAGAAGTAACTGCGTGACCAAAAATAATTGGGTCAGAAATTTTCATCATAGTTGCTTTCATATGTAATGAAAACAGTACGTTCTTCTCTTTAGCGTCCTTAATTTGTTCATCAATAAAGGCTACTAAAGCCTTTTTACTCATAAAAGTAGCATCAATAATTTCACCCGCTTTTAAAGTGGTTGTTTCTTTTAAGATTGTTTTTGTTCCGTTTTGATTAACAAATTGTATTTTAACATCACCAGGTTTAGAAACAGTTAAAGACTTTTCATTTGAGAAAAAATCACCACTTTTCATTGTAGAAACGTGTGTTTTGGAATCTGAAGACCAAGCACCCATTGAGTGTGGATTCTTTTTTGCATAATTCTTAACTGCCTTAGGAGCTCTACGGTCTGAATTTCCCTCGCGTAAAACAGGGTTTACAGCGGAACCTTTAACAGTATTGTACTTTTTTTGAATTTCTATTTCTTCAGTAGTTTTAGGGTCTTCTAAATAATTAGGGATTGGAAATCCATGTGATTGTAATTCTTTAATTGCTTCAATTAATTGAGGTACAGAAGCAGAAATATTTGGTAATTTAATAATATTTGCTTCAGGTGTTTTAGCTAGTTTACCAAGTTCAGCTAAAGCATTTGAGACTCTTTGTTCAGCAGTCAAATGTTCTGGGAATAAAGCCAAAATTCTTCCAGCTAAGGAAATATCTTTTGTAATCACATCAATGCCTGAAGATTTTGTAAAAGCTTCAATAATTGGTAATAAAGAATATGTAGCTAAAGCTGGCGCTTCATCTGTTTTTGTATAAATAATATTAGGTAATTTACTCATAATTTTAAATGTATTTTTAATACTATATTTATAAATAATGTTAGTAATTAAAGAGTTACTAATTAATTTAATTTTTGCAGTACAAATATACTAAATATTGATAGAAAATTGATTGCGAAAACGTTATAAATTGGAGGTGTGTTTTGCTATTAATTTAAAAATAAAGATGAAATTTTATAGGAATAATAAAAGATAAAATAACAAAAGCCATCATATTGATTTCTCACTATGATGGCTTTTTGCTGAAACAGATTTCTTTAATAAGTCTTCAGTTATTTTGTTTAATTGTTTTAGCTATTCTCCTTAAAGATCACCCACAATTAACGTTTCGCTGTAACTTGTTGATTTCTTACAAATTCAACTTCTTATTAAATAGTTGTTTCTTTCAAAACAAAATTTAAAACGTTATTGCAATTCTAGAAAATCACTTGCTTTAAAATTTTATTTTGAATTTTGCTTTTAAAATCATGTTTCCATTTATTCATGCTAAACACTTGGGCACATTACTATTTAAAGTTTGATTTTAAAAACTATGTTCAAGAACATTTAGAACTTCACATTAAGTATTTCAGTTTAACTTCAAAATTTGCATTCTTCTACTATACTTTAATATCCTTTCTGTTAATTCTAATGTAAACTTAATAAAGAATAATTAATTATCCAAATTAATAATTAATTTATAACTATTTAGTTTTTAACAAATTATAAACTTAGCTTATTAACATTTGTTAACAACAAAAAACCCGTTTTGAATTTCAAAACGGGTTTTAAGAATTTTATTATTGAACGTATTAACGTCTTTTCTCAGTGATTCTAGCTTTTTTACCAGTTAATCCTCTGAAGTAGAAAATACGTGCTCTACGAACTTTACCATGTTTGTTAACCTCAATTTTTTGAATTGCAGGTAAATTAATTGGGAAGATACGCTCTACACCAACCGTTCCAGACATTTTTCTAATTGTAAAAGTTTCAGATGCACCAGTTCCTCTTCTTTGAATTACAGTACCTCTAAAGTGCTGCGTACGTGTTTTTTCACCTTCTCTAATTTCATAATAAACAGTAATAGTATCTCCTGCTTGAAATTGAGGTAATTCCTTTTTAGCTACAAATTCGTTTTGTATAAACTTTACTAAATCTTCCATTTTTTAATTTTAATGGGTTTTTACAATAACCAACATTCACGATTTTCGTCAGAGGTTAATTTTGAGAATGCAAATTTAGTAAAAATTATTAATCTTCCAACAAGTCGGGTCTTATTTTTTTTGTTCTTTCAAAAGCTTGATCACTTCGCCATTCTTCAATTTTAGGAAAATTGCCTGATAAAAGTATTTCTGGAGCCTTAAGTCCTTTATATTCAGCCGGTCTTGTGTAAACAGGAGGTGAAAGTAAATTGTCTTGAAAGGAGTCTGTTAAGGCTGAAGTTTCGTCACCTAAAACACCTGGAATTAATCGTATAATAGTATCGCATAAAACTGCAGCGCCTAATTCTCCACCGCTTAAAACATAATCTCCTATTGATATTTCTTTGGTAATAAACAATTCTCTCACGCGTTGATCTACACCTTTATAATGGCCACAAAGAATAATCATGTTTTCATTTAAGGATAGTGTATTTGCAGTTTGTTGATTTAAAGTAGGAGCATCAGGAGTCATATAAATTATTTCATCATATGCTCTTTCTGCTTTTAGTTTAGAGATACATTTATCAATAGGTTCAATCATTAAAACCATTCCTGCTCCACCACCAAATTGATAATCATCAATTTTTCCATAATCGTTTAAAGCATATTCTCTTAAATCATGAAAATGAATTTCTACTAAATTCTTGTCTATAGCACGTTTTATTATTGAAAATTCAAACGGACTTTTAATTAATTCGGGTGAAACGGTTATAATATCAATTCTCATACTGCAAATGTAACATTTTATGTTTTTTATTAAACGTTAAATTAATTGAAGTTTTAAGATGCTTCTATAGAATTTTAGCTCAAAAATATTTTAGAATGATTCTAATTAATTAAATCCATTATATTTACCAAAATCATTAAATTATTATGCATAAAATTTACTTTATTTTATTATTTATAATTGCAGCATGTTCACCTAAACCAGAAGGAGAAGAAATATTGGATATAAAAATTGCAAGAGATAATTGGGGTGTGCCACATATTATGGCAAAAACAGATGCGGAAGTTGCCTATGGATTGGCTTGGGTAGAATGTGAAGATGATTTTGTAACTCTTCAAGAATTGATGGCAGCTTGTAAAGGAATGTTAGGAGAAATTAAAGGAAAAGATGGGCTGGTTGCTGATTTTGGAATTAAATTTATGGGCTTACAAGAAATTGCATCAAAAAAATATGAAGCTGAAGTTACTGGAAAATTCAAGGTGTATTTAGAGAGTTTTGTAGCTGGCGTTAATGCATATGCAGCACTTCATCCGAAGGAAGTTTTATTAAATAATTTGTTTCCAATTACAGGACAAGACGTTATTGTAGGTTATTTATTAGGAAATTTAGAAGTATCACATGCAGGGCAAGATTTGCAAAAAATAATGAATGGTACAATTATAAAAGATTTAAAAAGTGATGTATCAAAAGGGTCAAATGCATTTGCAATTTCTAAACGAAAAACAACAGATGATAAAACTTATTTAGCAATAAATGCTCATCAACCTTTAGAAGGTTGGTACTCATGGTATGAGGCACATTTAATTAGTGAAGAAGGATTAAATATTTTAGGAGGAACATTTGCTGGTGGAATTTGTATTTTTCATGGAGTAAACGAAAATTTAGGTTGGGCTCACACTGTAAACCATGCAGATTTTTCTGATGTTTATAAGCTTGAAATGAATCCGGAAAATGATAATTTTTATCGATTTGATGATAAATGGTTAAAACTGAAAGAAAAAAAATATTGGTCTTGGTTAAAACTTGCGGGTCCTATAAAAATTCCAATTAGAAAAACAATTTATGAGAGTAAATATGGACCTACTTTTAAAACAGAAAAAGGTGTTTTTGCGTGGCGTTTTGTTGTGGGGCAATCAATAAAAATGGCAGAGCAATGGTATAGAATGAATAAGGCCAGAAATTTTGATGAATTTAAAGAAGCATTAAAAATTAGAGGTTTAACTTCTTTAAATATAGTATATGCAGATAAAGATGATAATATTTATTATGTGAGCAATGGTAGATTTCCTGTTAGAAATCCTGCTTATAATTGGGGAGAAGTTTTACCAGGAAATACTTCTAAAACTTTATGGGGTGATCAAATTATTTCGTTTGATAGCTTACCACAAGTTTTAAATCCTAAAAGTGGTTGGGTTTTCAACACCAATAACACCCCTTATTCTGCTACGGATAGTTTGAGTAATTTTAAAGAAACAGCATTAAATAAATCAATGGGCTTTCAACCAAAGGGGTTAGAAAATAATAGAAGTACTCGATTTTTAGAGTTGATTTATCAATATGATAGTATTAGCTATCTTGATTTTAAACGTATAAAATATGACAATCAATATCCTTCTAATATGACTACAAGAACAGCTGTAAATTTAGAAATGATGATGAATTTGAATCCAAAAGATTATCCTAAAATTTCAGATGCTGTGAAGTTGCTGAATTCTTGGGACAGAAAAACGGATAGAAATAATAAAACTGCAGCCTTATATATTTTGTCTTGGATGCATTTAGATGCAAAAAGGAAAGCAGAGAATAGGGTTATAATGGGTGGAAAAATTACTATTGAAGACTGTATTTATGGAATTACGCAGGCAAAAGAAGAATTAATAGCTAAATATGGAACTTTACAAATTGAATTAGGAACTATTCAAAGACATATTAGAGGAAAGGTAAATTTATCAATTGGTGGTGCGCCAGATGTTTTAGCGGCAACTTATAGTAAAAAGCAAGAGGATGGTATTTATAGAGCAACAGCCGGAGAGTCCTATATAGAATTAGTACGTTTTGGTAAAAATGGTGTTGAAATAGAATCCATAAATAGTTTTGGTTCTTCTTCAGTAGTAAATACTAAAAATTCAACTTCACAAATGAATTATTTTGTTAATCATAAACTTAAAAAAATGACTTTAAATAAAGAGGCTATTTTAAAAAATGCAAAGAGAATTTACTCCCCAATGAAAATAAAAGAATAGATTAAATATAATGATAGATGGTACTTGAAAGTTAGGTTATAATTTAGCTTTTACGATTCGGTCAACTTCATATAAATCTTTTCTTAATTCAATATTTTTAAAGCCTTTTGATTTTAATAAATCAACAGTTTTTAAACCTAAATATTGGTTAATTTCAAAATATAAACTTCCGTTCAATGTTAAATGTGATTTTGATAAATCTGAAATTTTGTTGTAAAAAAGTAAAGGATTTTCATCTTTTACAAATAAAGCAATATGTGGTTCGTTGTCTAAAACATTTTGTTGCATTTGCTCCTTTTCTTGCTCGCGAACATAAGGCGGATTAGAAACAATAATGTCAAATTTTTGTGGTAATTCATTTAAACTTAAAATGTCTGCTTCCATAAAATGTACAGTTACTTTATTAAGTTGTGCATTTAATTCAGCTGTTTTTATTGCTTCCGAAGAAATATCTATTGCAAAAACTTCAGCATTTGGTAAATTTTTAGCTAGTGAAATAGCAATGCAACCACTTCCTGTACCAATATCTAAAATTTTTATATCTTGTATATTTTTGCAATCCTTAAGAATCCAATTTACTAATTCTTCAGTTTCTGGGCGTGGAATTAATACATTATTATTAACGTTAAATGTGAGTCCATAAAATTCGGCTTCACCTATAATATATTGAATAGGAATGTGTTTTTTTAAACTGTGAAATGCTTTTTGAAAAAAAATAAAATCCCCTTCATTTAATTCAATAGTAGGTTGAAGCGCTAACTCAACTCTGGTTAAGTTCAATTTAAATTCAATTAAAAAATTGAAAAATGATTGAATTTCTGTTTCAGGATATAAATCAGATAATTCTAAAAAGAACTGTTTTTTAAACTCTTGTATTAACATTATAAAGCTTTTAACATCCATAAATTACAAGAATAATGCCCAGTGTCACCCATTGGTACATCTAAATCTTTAAAACCAACTTTTCTATACAACTTTCTTGCATCTTCCATATAAGGTAAGGTCTCTAAATAGCATTGTTCAAAGCCATATTCTTTGGCTTTTTGTAAGCAAATTTCCATCATTATACTTCCAAAACCAATGCCACGTGCTTTAGGTAAAAAATACATTTTTTGAAGTTCACACACGTTTCCAACATAATTATCTAATTGTTTAATACCTGCACCACCAAAAATTTCACCATCTTTTTCAATTACATAATATATTGCTTTTTCAAATTGATAAGCTTCAAATAAAGTATCTAATATTTTATCGGCATACGCAGTTCCAACTTTAGGAACTCCAAATTCTATTAATACATCACGAATAGCTTGTGCTATTTTCGGATTATCTTCAGGTTTAATTTCTCTAATTTTAAAGTTATTAGGAGTCATTTTAAAATGTTATTTTTACGGGGTGAATATACACGAAAAATATATAAAACGTTGCATTGAACTGGCTAAAAATGGCTTGGGAGAAACCTATCCAAATCCTATGGTTGGAAGTGTTATTGTTTTAAATGATGTGATTATTGGTGAAGGCTGGCATAGAAAAGCAGGAGAGTCTCATGCTGAGGTTAATGCAATAAATTCAGTTGAAGATAAATTTTTATTAAAAAAAGCTACAATTTATGTAAGTTTAGAACCTTGTTCGCATTTAGGGAAGACACCACCTTGTGCCAATTTAATTATTGATAGTGGAATAAAAAATGTGGTTATTGGAATAATTGATGCTAACATTAAAGTTAGTGGGAGAGGTGTTGAATATTTAGAAAATAATGATTGCAATGTTATTGTTGGCGTTTTAGAAAATGAATGCAAAGAGTTAAATAAACGATTTTTTACTTTTCACACTCAAAAAAGACCTTTTATTATTTTAAAATGGGCTGAAACAGCTGATGGTTTTATAGATAAATTACGTGATGAATCTTCGGAAAACTTACCAAACTGGATTTCAAATCAATATTCGCAGCAACGTGTACATAAAATACGTGCTGAAGAGCAGGCTATTTTAGTGGGAACAACTACAGCTATAAATGATAATCCTAATTTAAATGTTAGAAGTTGGAATGGGAATAATCCTATTAGAGTTGTTTTAGATAGAACATTAAAAATACCAAAAACCTACAATTTGTTGGACGGAAATGTGCAAACTATTGTTTTAACTGAAAAACTTCCAAATGAAAGCTTCCAAAAGAATATACTTTTTGAAGAAATAAATTTTAGTAATAATGTACCAAAACAAATTTGTGAAGTTTTATTCAAACATGAAATTCAATCTGTAATTATTGAAGGAGGCGTACAAACTCTGCAAAGTTTTATTGATAAAAATTTATGGGATGAAGCTTTTGTTTTTGTTGGAGATATATTATTTGAAAACGGATTAAAGGCACCTCAAATTAAGAAAACACCATTTAAATACGAAAAAATTTCAACAGATGTTTTGAAGGTTTATATTAATAACTTTAAAGATTAAGATTATTTCTAATAAAGACACATATAAAACTATTGAAATTGCAAATGGAGATGTTATTTTTAAAGAAAAAGGGAGCAAATTTATTGGGTATATCTTTCCTGTTACTTCTGAGGAAGAAGTTAAAATTCACATTGATGAATTGAAAAAAAAGCATCATACTGCAAGACATTGGTGCTATGCTTGGCAATTGGGAATTGAAGAAGTAAAGTATAGAGCCAATGATGATGGCGAACCTAATAATTCAGCCGGACAGCCTATTTATGGGCAACTGTTATCTTTTGATATTACAAATGTGTTAATTGTAATAGTACGTTATTTTGGAGGAACAAAATTAGGTGTTGGGGGATTGATAAGCGCTTATAAAACAACTGCTAAATTAACGTTGGATGAGTCCACTATAGTTAAAAGAACAGTTGATATTAATTTTCAGTTAATTTTCGAATATAAAGATATGAACAAAGTCATGCGAATTATAAAAGAAAATAATATTGATGTTAAAAATCAAATAATGAATTTAAATTGTGAATATTTAATTTCAGTTAGGAAAAAAAACGCACAAAAAATTGAACAACTATTTATAGATTTACGCTGTTTAAAAATTATAAAAGTTAAATAGTAACTTCAGCTAACTTTTTTAAAAGATATTCAGGAGCTCTAGTAGGTTTTTTTGTTATTGAATTAATAAAAGCCAACGTTACTTTTGCGGTTGTTAAAAGTTCTTTGTTTTCATTGTAAATTTCAAATTCGAATTTTATTTTAACTAAAGGCTTATTTGTTAAAGTGGTTTTTAACGTTAGAAGATCGTCATATTTGGCAGGTTTTATATAATTTGTATATAGACTGATTACAGGTAACATAATACCTGATTCTTCCATTTTTTTGTAAGATATTCCTAATTTTCGAAGCCATTCAACACGCCCCATTTCAAAGTATTGAGCATAGTTCCCATGATAAACAAAACTCATTTGGTCAGTTTCTCCGTATCGAACTCTAAATTCTATTTCATCTGAAATCATTTATTTATTTATTAATATTTTTGTTATACGTAAAAAAAAAATAATAATCAACCCTGTTTTATTTTTTTATACTAAAATTTATTCACATTTTTGTAAAAGCCTAAAGTACTTATAGGCATAGTTTTTTTATTCAGCTAATTTAACTTAAAATATTTTAATATCATATAATGTCTAATACTTCAATGACTAATACTGCATCATCAGTTTGGGAAGAATGTTTATCTTTTATTGAAGATAATATTAAACCACAAGCATATAAAACTTGGTTTGAGCCTATTAAACCAATAAAATTATCAGGTGAAGTACTTACCATACAAGTACCAAGTAAGTTTTTTTATGAATGGCTAGAAGAGCATTATATTAAGTTATTAAGAGTTGCATTAGTAAAACAATTAGGGGAAGACGCGAAATTGATTTATGATGTAAGAATGGAGAACAATTATAGTAGCAATAATCAACATACTGTAAAAATTCCTAGTTCAAATAGGAATCCATTGACCTCTCAGGGGATTACGGTTCCATTAGATTTTAATAAACGAGAATTAAGAAATCCATTTATTATTCCAGGTATTCAAAAAGTTAAGATTGAATCTCAATTAAATCCAAATTATAATTTTGATAGTTTTATTGAAGGTGATTCTAATAGGTTGGCGCGTTCAGCAGGAATGGCTGTAGCAAATAAGCCGGGAGGAACATCATTTAATCCATTATTAATTTATGGAGGAGTTGGATTGGGGAAAACACATTTAGCACATGCCATTGGTGTTGAAATTAAAGATAAGTATCCAGATAAAACGGTTTTATATATTTCTTCGGAGAAATTTACCCAACAATTTATAGATTCTGTCAAAGGAAATACTAGAAATGATTTTATTCATTTTTACCAAATGATTGATGTTTTACTAATTGATGATGTTCAATTTTTATCAGGGAAAACAGGCACACAAGATGTGTTCTTTCATATTTTTAATCATTTGCATCAAAACGGTAAGCAAGTTATTTTAACATCTGATAAAGCTCCTGTTGATATGCAGGATATTGAACAACGGTTACTTTCTAGATTTAAATGGGGATTATCAGCTGAACTTCAAGTGCCTGATTATGAAACAAGAATTTCAATTTTGCAAAATAAATTATATAGAGATGGTGTTGAAATGCCTGAAGAAATAGTTGAATATATTGCAAAACATATAAAATCTAATGTTAGAGAGCTTGAAGGTGTATTAATTTCAATGATTGCCCAAGCATCTTTTAATAGAAAAGAGTTTACACTTTCTTTAACAAAACTAATTGTAGATAAATTTGTAAAATTCACTAAACGTGAAGTTTCTATAGATTATATTCAAAAAATTGTTTCAAGTTATTTTGAGTTAGATGTCGCTACTTTACAATCTAAAACACGCAAAAGACATATTGTTCAAGCGCGTCAATTAGCTATGTATTTTGCGAAAAGAATGACAAAAGCTTCTTTAGCTAGTATTGGTTCTCAAATTGGAAAGAGAGATCACGCAACCGTACTTCACGCATGTAAAACTGTTGATAATTTAACAGAAACAGACAAGCAATTTAGAAAATATGTAGATGATATTACCAAAAAACTTACTTTTTAATTTACAATAATGACTAAAATATTAATGGTTTGTCTCGGTAATATATGCCGTTCGCCATTGGCAGAAGGTATTTTAAAATCTAAAGTGTCTAGTTTTGAAATTTTTGTTGATTCCGCTGGTACTGCAGCATACCATAACGGAAAGCAACCTGACAAAAGATCAATAGCTATTGCAAAAGAAAATGGTGTAGATATTACAGCTCAAACTGCGAGGCAATTTTTGATTGAAGATTTTGACGAATTTGATCTTATTTATGTGATGGATAATTCAAATTATCAAGATGTACTTAATTTAGCAAGGAATGAAAAGGATAAATGTAAAGTGAAACTTATCTTGAATGAGGTTTTTCCTAGTGAAAATTTAGATGTTCCAGATCCATATTATGGTGGAGATTTTGGCTTTAAAAATGTCTATAAAATGTTAGATGAAGCTTGCGAAATTATAGCTAAAAAAATAAATTTAAATGGATAACGAAAAAGGGAAACTGTATTTAATTCCAACAACTTTAGGTGATAATGAACCTTTAGAAGTACTTCCGTTATCTGTAAAAAAAGTAATTGAAGAATTAGATTACTTTATTGTTGAAAATGAAAAAACCGCACGTAAATTCATTAAACAAATTGCTCCAAGAAAATCTCAACCTTCGTTAACAATTTTAAAGTTAGATAAATATGCAGATCAGTTAGAGGTTAGAACTTATTTGGATATTTGCTCAACAGGTGTTTCTATAGGGCTACTTTCTGAAGCGGGTGTACCTGCGATAGCAGATCCGGGTGCTGAAATAGTTAAATTAGCTCATGAAAAAGATATAAGAGTAATTCCTTTAGTAGGACCTTCTTCAATTATTTTAGCTATGATGGCTTCAGGTTTTAACGGTCAAAATTTTGCATTTAATGGTTATTTGCCAATAGATACTTCAGAAAGAAAAGCTGCAATAAAAAATTTAGAAAGACTATCTAAAGAGAAAAATCAATCTCAAATTTTTATTGAGACTCCATATAGAAACGAAAAAATGCTTACGGATTTAAAAAGTACATTAACGCCAACAGCTAAACTTTGTGTTGCTTGTGATATTACTTTACAATCTGAATATATTAGGACTTTGGAAATTAACGATTGGAAGAATGAAAATCCTGATTTACAGAAAAGACCAACGATATTTATAATACATAAAGAATAAAAAAAGCTTCAACAATTGTTGAAGCGCTTCCTAATTTAACCAAAAATTATTCAAATAATTATAATACAGGTTTTCTAGTGGCCTCAATAAATGATGTATTATAGCCTGAAAATTCTTTTAAGTAATGTTGAATAGATGAACCATAAGCATCTTCAAATCTTTCAACCCCATTGCTTCTAAGGTACTTTTTTACATTTCCTGCTCCTGCTAAATGTGCAGCTGCTAAAATGCCAGATTCAGTAATTTTTATACCATTTATTTTTTTGCCAACACTTCTTTTAATATCTTTTCTTAAAATCCACTTGTTTAAAGAGCAAAGTGCAATAAAAGCATCTTCTTGTAATTCAGGAGTGTTTAAAAATAGTTGAGTATCATGAATTTTAAACCTTTTTAGGGTAGATTTTCCAAATTGATATTTTCCTAAATAGCCAAGAGTGTTAATTGTTGTATAGTCTCCCTGAGATTCTTTAAAACCAACAGCTTCTTTAAATCCGTTAAATGAATTTCCAGTAAAAGGAATGTTATAGTTTTGACGGTGACTGTCTTCTTTTGTAGGTACAGAACTAATTCCAATAGAAATATTGTCGTTTTCAATTTTTTTATCTTTTGTAAAACTTGAAATTACAATCCCTAAGAATAGTAAACTAAAAAATATTATTATTTTTTTCATAATTTATAGGTGTTTAATGACCTTCTAAATTTCAGGGGGCAAATATATGTCATTTTTTTAAAAAAACGACCTGAATATTTATTTAGTATGTTAATTAACAAATTGTTAACAGAATTACATTTATGTTGTTAAATACAAAATAAACAAACTTATAAATTAAAAGTAGTGTAAATATTTGGATATATTTAAATTAAAAAAGTTAATAAATTATCGGTTAACTCCTTGTTTTGTTAACCATAATTGATATTTAGCAGCGTTTTTATTGTGCTGTGCTAAAGTTTTTGCAAATTCATGTTTTCCAATAGAAGTAATACTAGCACACATATAGTAGTACTCATGAATAGCAGGATTTAAAACAGCATCTATGGCACTAATATCTGGCATGGCAATTGGACCTGGAGGTAATCCGCTATTTATATATGTATTGTATGGCGAGTTAATTTCTAAATCTTTAGTTAATACCCTTTTAATAATTGTATCATTTCCAAGTTTCTTTTTTAATGCGAAAATAATGGTTGGGTCAGCTTGCAAAGGCCATTTATCTTGTAATCTATTTAAATAGAGTCCTGCCACCATTGGTCTTTCACTTACTGAAGCCGTTTCTTTTTGAACGATTGAAGCGAGTGTAATCACTTCATTTTTAGATAAATTTAAGTTTTTAGCTTTTTCTAAGCGAGTTGTATTCCAAAATTTGTTGTATTCATTAAGCATTTTACTTCTAAATTCTTCAGCGGAAGTATTCCAATAAAATTCATAGGAGTTTGGAATGTACATTCCTATTGCGGTTTTTTCATTAAAACTAGCTTCAGTTAAAAATGAAGTATTGGTTAAGGCAGTTAAAAGAGAAATAGAATCAGCTTCAATTTGTTCAGCAATTCTCCCAGCTAGTTTTTCAAAAGTATCTTGATTATTAAATGACAATTTAACAGTTGTTTGTTTGCCACTTCTTAATAAATTAACCAAATTATTATTACTCATTCCTTTTGAAATGTGATATTTTCCAGGTTTTATAGTTTTTGAGTAATTTTTTTTGTTTGCAACCCAAATAAAGGGTTGTACTTTTTTTAAAAATGGACGAATTAGATTTTCAACATCTTCAAAATTGCTATTTGTTGGGATGTATAAAAAACCTTCTTTTAGGGTATTTGGCTTGTATATTTTACCATAAAAGTTATATGCCAATACACCACCAATAATTATAAGTAAGCTAAAAATTAATAAGAAGAGTTTTTTAAGATTCATTGCTGTTTCTAATTAATTGGTAGAGAATTTCATCTTTAAATGTTGAATTAGAATATATCCATTCTTTTTTTATTCCAATTTTTTTAAAATTTAATTTTTCAAAAAGTCGTATACTATTTATATTGTCAGATGTAATATTTGCAAAAATTTGATGCACATTTAAGTAAGTGAAAGCATAATCAATAATCATTTCTAATGCTTCAGAACCATATCCTTTAGTTTGATTTTTAGAAGTGATTAAAATTCCAATACCAACCCTTTGATGCTGTGGATTAAATTCAAATAAATCAATCAATCCAACAGGTGTATTATTGATATCGCAGATTACAAACCGATATTGTTTAGCTTCGAAAATATCTTGATGTGAGTTTTCAATATACTTTTGTAAAATGAATTTTGAATAAGGAGTTTGCGTACTGCTTATTTCCCAAAAAGTTTCATCATTTTCTGTTGAAAATAAAAAATCTAAATCTTCAGGCTCTAAAGCGCGTAAGTTGATATTTTTCCCTAGTAAAGTTGCCATTAAATTGTAATATTTCCTTCAAAAACTAATTGTGCAGAACCTTTTAAAAATACATTTTTAAATAAATCACCTTCTCTATGAAATGACACTTCTAAATGTCCACCTAAAACTTCAATATTTATGTTGTTAGCTTTCGTTTTATTCGTTTTGTTTGCAGCAATTGCAACAGCGGTAACTCCAGTTCCACAAGCTAAAGTTTCATCTTCAACGCCACGTTCATAGGTTCTAACTTTAAATAAATTGTCTGAAATTTGCTCAGCAAAATTTACGTTTGCACCTTCTTTAAAATACGGTGCACCATATCTAATTTTAGCTCCTAATTTTCTAACATTTATGTTTCCTATATTATCATTAAAGCTAACGTGATGAGGTGAACCCGTATTCAAAAACGAGTAATCATTATATTCTTCGATAGTATCAATATTAGTCATTTGTAGGCTGATATTATCGTTTTTTATAGAAGCAAAATGCAATCCGTCAACAGCTTCAAACGTGGTTTCTTCTTCAATAATATTTAATTGTTTAGCAAAAGCGACAATGCACCTTCCTCCGTTACCACACATACTGCCTTCGTTACCATCAGCATTAAGATACACCATGGTAAAATCATTTTTTGCTGAATGCTCTAATAAAATTAAACCGTCAGCACCAATACCAAAGCGTCTATCGCATAATTTATGAATAAATTTCACGTCGTTTTTAGGAAATGTGCTGTTTCTATTATCTATCATAATAAAATCATTTCCGGTGCCTTGATATTTGTAAAAATTTATTTTCATTAATGCAAATGTAAATAAATTTGACGATGTTTTTATATTTAAAAATTCAGAACAGATTTAAAAATGTTAAAATGAGTTAAAACAGCGTTAACAAAGAGTTAAAGCATTTCTTTTAGAACAATATTGTTATAATTTTGAGTTTTAATTTATAAAACATTAACCCATGAAAAAAATAATTAGTATTGTATTATTTTCGGCATTAGGAGGAGCTCTCACATTAGGAACTTATAAATTATTTATTGAAAAACCTCAAATTAGTATTGAAAAATCTAGTAATTTTTCAGCTAATGCTTTTCCTGTAAATTATACAAATACGATGGTTTCTTCAACAGAAAACACTGATTTTACTACTGCCGCCGAAAAAACACTAAATTCTGTAGTACACGTTAAAAATACGTCTTTTAAGACAATACGTAATCCACGTGCTGAATTTTTTTATGGTCAAGGAAGTGGCGCTAAACAATATTCTCAAGTGGGAACGGGTAGTGGTGTAGTAATTTCTTCTGATGGGTATATTATTACAAATAACCATGTTATTAAAAATGCTACTGAAATTGAAGTGATTTTAAATAATAAGAAAAATTATAAAGCTGAATTGATTGGTACTGATGCTACTAATGATATTGCTTTGTTGAAAGTTGAAGCTAAAGATTTACCTTATGTAACTTTTGGAGATTCTAACAGTATAAAAGTAGGAGAGTGGGTTTTAGCGGTTGGAAATCCTTATAATTTAACTTCTACGGTAACTGCAGGTATTGTAAGTGCAAAAGGTAGAGATTTAGATGGAACTAAAGGTGTAGATTCTTTTATTCAGACTGATGCTGCCGTAAACCCAGGAAATAGTGGTGGTGCTTTGGTAAACACAAGAGGTGAATTAATTGGTATTAATACTGCAATTTCTTCTCAAACTGGTTCATTTATAGGATATTCTTTTGCTGTTCCTTCAAATATAGCTAAAAAAGTTGTTGAAGATTTGATGGAATTTGGAAACGTACAAAAGGCAATTTTAGGAGTAAGTGGCGGCGAATTAAATAGTGAAGTATCAGAAAAATTAGATATAATTGAAACTGAAGGTTTTTATATTTCTGGAGTTATTGAAGGTTCTGGGGCACAAAAAGCTGGTTTACAAGAAAATGATATTATTATAAAATTAGATAATGTAAAAATTGCAACTTATGCCGATTTAACTGGATTTATTAGTGCAAAAAGACCAAATGAAACTGTTCGGGTTACCTTTCTTAGAAATGATGAAGAAAAAATTTTAAATGTTAAACTAACTAAAAATGAAGTAACTGCAATTTCATCAATAGGTTTGGATTTAATGAATTTAGATAAGAAGGAGTTGAAAAAATTAAATGTGCCTAATGGTGTGAAAATTATAGCAATTTCAAATAAAGAATTAATGTATTATGGAGTAAAGAAAGGGTATATAATTACTGCTATAAACAATAAAAAAGTGAATACCATAGATGATGTAAATGATATGATTGTAAATAAAACGAATGAAGAAGTTTTACGAATTGAAATGTTAAATTTAAATGGCGAAAAAGAGCGCTATATTTTCAGATAATATATAAACAAATTTTTCAAATCCTTTCAATTTTTGAAAGGATTTTTTTATATACAAAACCCTTTGCGAAAACGTTTGAAATAAGTACTTTTGCTAAAATTTTAAACCACACAACTCTAAAATGTCATTTAACGAACTTTACGAAAAAGAACTTGCTTTTCAAGCCGAACGAAGAAGAGCAACAGTAGAATTTATTAGTATTATTAGTGATTTATGGTACGATGATACTGTTGAATTAATTTTATTTAGAAATCAATTATTAGACAGAAATGTTAGTGAAATACTAAACTTGGTTGAGTATGCTAGTGATTTTGTTGAAAAACCAATTTCAATTTTTGATGCAGTGGGAATTGCACGTGAAATTAAAAACCAAAAATTACCTCCTTCAAAAATTGATATTGGTAAATTGGTGTACGAGTATCATTTAGATGATACTATACATTTTACCAAAGATTTTGTTGAAGATAAATTGAAAGATGCCAAAAAAACGAATGGAATTGATTCAAAAGATATTGTGCTTTACGGATTTGGCCGAATTGGACGTTTGTTAGCACGTGAATTAATGGTACGTACAGGAAAAGGGAATTTAATGCGCCTAAGAGCAATTGTAACGAGAGGTGAAATTACCGAAACTGTTTTAGAAAAGAGAGCCTCACTGTTAAGAAATGATTCCGTTCATGGGGATTTTCATGGTACTGTGAGAGTGGATATTGATAAAAAGGCATTGATAATTAATGGAACCACAGTGCATGTGATTTCAGCAAATACTCCTGAAGAAATTGATTACACGGCGTATGGAATTTCTGATGCTTTGGTTATTGATAATACAGGAGTGTATAGAGATAAAGAAGCCTTAGCTAGACATTTAAAATCAAAAGGTGTTTCTAAAGTATTATTAACAGCACCAGGAAAAGGAGTTCCAAATATTGTTCACGGTGTAAATCATACGAATTACGATCCAAGTAAAGTTGATATTTTTTCAGCAGCTTCTTGTACAACAAACGCTATAACACCTATTTTAAAAGTAATTGAAGATAATTTTGGAGTTATTAACGGCCATTTAGAAACTATCCATGCATACACAAACGATCAAAATTTAGTGGATAATATGCATAAAAAATACAGAAGAGGAAGAGCAGCAGCGTTAAATATGGTAATTACTGAAACGGGAGCAGGGAATGCAGTTTCTAAAGCATTACCTTCTTTTGAAGGGAAATTAACTTCAAATGCTATTCGTGTGCCTGTTCCTAATGGCTCTTTAGCGATTTTAAATCTTCGGTTGGAAAATGCTGCAAGTAAAGAAACTATTAATACAACTATGAAAAAATATTGCTTAGAAGGCGATTTGGTTGAGCAAATTAGATATTCTTTAAGCAATGAATTAGTCTCTTCAGATATTGTTGGAACTGCAGCACCTGCAATTTTTGATAGCAATGCAACTATTTCAAACAATGATGGAAAGAATGTTGTTTTATATGTTTGGTACGATAATGAATATGGATATACGCATCAAGTTATTAGATTGGCAAGATATATTTCTAAATTAAGAAAATTTTGTTATTACTAAAATGAAAAAAGCCGAAACGAGTTGTTTCGGCTTTTTTATTATTTAATGATTAATGGATTAAGTAAATATTATTTGTGTTCTATCTCCATCACACATTTCGTAAAATTCTCCAATTGTAATAATTGCAGAGACTTCATCTGATAAATCTTTTTTCTCTAATTTAAACATGTCAACTGCTAATTTACAGGCGTAAATTTTACCACCACCAGCAGTAATCATTTCTAAAAATTCATCTACAGGAGGCATATCTAAATCCTCCATTTGTTTTCTCATCATCCCTGATACAGCAGATTCCACTCCTGGTAATCCACCAAGCATAGTAGGAAATGGAAGTCCGCCAGGCATACGCATTGCTGGGTTACCTGTTGTTGCTGTATGTAAATGATTCATGGCTTTTTTTGTGATTCCATCTAAACCGAAAAAAGTAAAAAACACATTGGTTTCTATACCTTCCATTACAGCTCCATTTGCCATAACTAAACTAGCGTAAACATCTTCTAAGCTTCCTTTGGCACATATCAAGCAAACTTTTTCTAAAGGTTTTTTTTCTGTACTCATTTTTTTAATTTTTAATAATTAATACAATCGAATTATTTTAAATACAACTAGTTGGTTTAGGGATTCCGGCTATTTTAGATGAGAATTTTAAAGGCCCTTTAGGAAATAATCCATACAATCCTTTAACATCGACAATTCCAGATTTACCAACGCTTCTTATAGTTAAACCTTCTTTAGCAGCTGTTTTTTTACGTAAATAATTGATAAGTTCAAAATGTTTAGGTGTTAATTCAATTCCTATTTCGCTTGCAATTTCTTTTGCAATTTCTTCGTTCCATTGAGACATATCTTCTAGATATCCTTCTTCAGAAACGTTTACTTCTACTCCTGCAATAGTTTTTAATGACATATTATTTTGTTTTTATATAGTTAATATTTATTTTGAATCTGATTTTATATCGAAAACCTTTCCTTTAAAACTCATGTTTCTAGAAACAAATGGAATTGCAATGCCTTTCAGTAGCATATTCCAATAAATCCATCTAAAAGCTAATTTTCCCCAATGATTGAAAACACTTTCTTTTAAAAGTTGAAGAGGTCCTATTTTTGCAAAAGGAAACTTTCCATGAACTGGCTCAGTAACGTAATTAAAATCAATTAGTAAAGCTTTGTTGTCACCTGTTTCAATAAAACAGTTTGCATGACCATCAAATTCTTTTTTCAAGGTAAATCCATCCATATATAAAAGAATATTATCTGTTAAAGTCTCTGCCTGAAAATGTGCTACTGAACCTGCTTTTGAAGCTGGAACATTGGTTGCATCACCAATTACAAAAATATTTTCGTGTGCTAAAGATTGTAAGCTATTGTGATCAGTAGGAATAAAATTTAAATCATCTCCTAAACCTGATTTTTCTATAACTTCATCACCCATATTTGTTGGGATGGTTACTAATAAATCAAAAGGGATTCTTCTGTCTTCATAATCTACAATTTCTTTTGTTTCATTATCCACATGTTCAATAGCAAAATCTGATTCCATATGTATATCTTTTTCTTTTAAAAGATAAGCTAAAGCTGTTGAGCAAGTTGGTTTTGTGAAAGCGCCGGTTAATGGAGTAACATAGGTAATATCTACTTTATCTCTCATTCCTTTTTTACGGAAATATGAATCAGCTAAAAATGAAAACTCTAATGGCGCTACAGGACATTTAATTGGCATTTCTGTAATATGCACTACTAATTTTCCGCCTTCCCAATCTCTTAGTTTATTTCGTAAAGCTAAAGAGCCTTCATATGTGTAAAAATCAAAAATATCTTTTTTCCAAAGAGGGCCAATTAAACCTTCAGTTTCTTCGGGAGCAATTTTTGATCCGGTAGCAATAATTAATATATCATAATCCAAAGTTTCATCTTCTAATTTAACCTTATTTTCTTCAGGAAGAATTTGCTCAATTTTTTTCTGAATATAATTTACTCCCATAGGAATAAATTTCTTTCCTACTTTTTTTACTTGATCTTCAGTATACGTATCAAATGGTAAAAATAAAAAACCAGGTTGGTAATAATGAGTTTTGTATTGATCAACAATGGTAATATTCCATTTGTTAAGATAGAGTTTACTTCTTAAATGATTTGCCATCATTGTACCTGCTGTACCTGCGCCTAAAATTAGTAAGTTTTTCATTGTTAGTATTTTAATTAAACTATTAGTTTTTTAACACTTTTAAATAGCTTTTAAATTCTTTGTAAAGTTACTTAAGTCACATATCCGTTTTTATGATAAATATCATTTTACTATGTAACGCTTGTTACAATACCACAGGATTTGTAAAGGTTAAAAACAGCAGAGATATTAAGTAAAAAGTTAAATAAATATGATTATTTTAGCAAAGAAATATATGGATATGGAGCTAACTATTGAACAAAAGATAATTGAATTAAGAGCCGAATTACGTTTACATAATTATAACTATTATGTGCTTGATAATGCAACAATTTCAGATTATGAGTTTGATTTAAAACTGAAGGAATTAGGAAAGTTAGAAACTGAAAATCCACAGTTTTTTGATACCAATTCCCCTACACAAAGAGTAGGAGGAGAAATCACTAAAAATTTTAAAACGGTTATTCATAAAAATAGAATGTATTCTTTAGATAATTCTTATTCAAAAGAGGACTTGCTAGATTGGGAAAAACGTATTAAAAAAATTTTAGAAACTGAAGAAGTAAATTATACGTGTGAATTAAAATACGATGGAGCTTCTATTAATTTAACCTATGAAAATGGAATTTTAGTAAGCGCCGTTACAAGAGGTGATGGTTTTGAAGGTGATGATGTAACAGCAAATATTAAAACTATAAAATCTATTCCACTAGTTTTAAAAGAGCATTTTGTTGATAGCTTTGAAATTAGAGGTGAAATTATATTACCTTTAGAAGGTTTCAATAAAATGAATGAAGAACGTGTGGAAGCAGGTGAAGATCCATTCCGAAATCCAAGAAATACAGCAAGTGGGAGTTTAAAATTACAAGATAGTGCGGAAGTTGCAAAAAGGCCATTAGATTGTTTATTGTATCATATAGTTGCTAATAAAAATCCGCAGGTTTCACATTTTGAAACTTTGGAGAATGCTAGAAAATTAGGATTTAAAGTTCCTGGAACTTTTGAAGTTTGCTCAACTATGGACGAGGTTTATAACTTTATTGAAAAATGGGATGTACAACGTCATCAACTTCCATATGAAACAGATGGAATTGTAATAAAAGTAAACTCATTATCACAACAAGATGAACTTGGATATACTGCAAAATCACCTCGTTGGGCTATTGCATATAAATTTAAAACTGAGCAGGAAAGTACTGTTTTAAATGAAATCACCTACCAAGTTGGTAGAACCGGAGCAATTACTCCCGTAGCAAATTTAGAACCTGTGCAATTAGCTGGAACAATTGTTAGAAGAGCTTCATTACACAACGCCGATCAAATTGAAAAGTTAGATGTTAGAGTGGGTGATACGGTTTATGTTGAAAAAGGAGGAGAAATTATTCCTAAAATAGTTGGTGTAGATTTATCACAAAGACCTTCAAATTTAAAATCAACAGAATATATTACACATTGTCCAGATTGTAATACTGAGTTGGTTAGAACAGAAGGTGATGCAAAACATTATTGCCCAAATGAATATGGTTGTCCAACTCAAATTACTGGAAGAATTCAGCATTTTATTAGTAGAAAAGCTATGAATATTGATGGTTTGGGAGCGGAGTCTGTAGAGCTATTATTCAAAGGAGGATTAATTCATAATTATGCAGATTTATATGAATTAAAGGAAGAGCAAATTATTCCATTGGAACGTATGGCTGAAAAATCTGCCCAAAATATAATTTCAGGAATTGAAAATTCAAAAAAAATACCTTTTGAAAAAGTTTTATTTGCTTTAGGAATTCGTTTTGTTGGTGAAACTGTAGCTAAGAAGTTAGCGAGTCATTTTAAATCAATTGATAATTTATTAAATGCTTCTTTTGAAGAGTTAACATCTGTAGATGAAATTGGTGATAGAATTGCAGAAAGTGTACTCAGCTTTTCAACTAATTTAATTAATATTCAGTTTATTGAAAGATTAAAAAAATATGGAGTTCAATTAGAGTTATCGGCAGAATCTCAAGAAGGAAAAACGACTATTTTAGAAGGAAAAACTTTTGTAGTCTCAGGAGTTTTTATAAAATTTGATAGAAATGAATTAAAAAAATCAATTGAAGATAACGGAGGGAAAGTGGCAAGTTCAATTTCTAAAAAGACTAATTACGTAATTGCAGGAGAAAATATGGGACCTAGTAAACGCTCAAAGGCTGAGAGTTTAGAAGTCCCAATTATATCTGAATTAGATTATTTGAAAATGATTAGTTGATTTTTAAATATTATCAATTATAATTCTATTTCTGCGAATTTGAAGTTTTCCTTCATTTTCAAGTTGTTTTAGTAAACGTGAAACCACTACTCTAGAGGTATTTAAATCTTCAGCAATTTCTTGGTGAGTTATAATTAATACGTTGTCTTTCATTATTTTAACTTTGTCTGTTAAAAACTTTAGTAACCTATCATCTAATTTCATAAAAGCCAAACTATCAATAGATTCTACCATTTCAATTAAACGCATATGATAGCTGTCAATAATAAAGTGACGCCATGATTCATATTTTTTTAACCATTCATCAACTTTATTAACTGGTACAAAAATACCTTCAGTTTTTTTTTCAGCTACACCTCTAAACATGCTTTTAGTTCTATTAATACAATTCACAAACGAGATTGCGCAGGTATCACCTTTTTCTAAAAAATAGAGTGTAATTTCATCACCATTTTTATCTTCTCGTATAATTTTAATTGCACCATTTAATATTAATGGTATATGAGTCATATTATCGCCAATATCAATTAGAGTTTCACCACTTCCTATGGTTCTAAAAATACCTAAAGTAGTAATTTCATCAATAAGTTCTTTTTCAAATATTTGAGAATAGTAATCGTTTAATTTTGCTCTTAGAAAATCTTTATCTGTATTCATAATTTAATTTTTAACAAGATACGAAACCAAAGTTACAATTACTATAAAAATAAACTCCTGACAATTATCAGGAGTTTATTTAATCAAATTACTATAAATATTTTACAATTAAAATCTTATTTGCATTTGCATTAACAAAGCATCATTATCTGTATTAATATATGTTTCAATATTTGCTTGATAATTAATTTGAAGACGAGTCATTTTGTTAAAGAAATAGTTAATACCAATTGTCATTCTTTCTTGGTAACCAATTTCTTTAAGATCTGTGTCTTGATCAAAATATTCATATTTAAAAACAGGTTGAAGTTTTGAATTTACGTCATAGGTTACCATAACATATGCTCCATCTCTTTTTTCTCCTAATTCTAGAGGTTCTGAGCCACAACCACCACCTGCAGCTCTGTTGTAATCTCCTTCATCATAAATATATTCACCTTGAATTGTTAAGTCTTTATATTTAACTGAGGCATCAAATCCATAAGTTGTTCTGTCATCATCTTCATTATTAGGATATCCGTATCTAAAACTTGCACCAACATTCATAAAATCTAATAGTTGATATGAAGCACGTCCTGTTACATCTTTTTTCTTGTTATTATCGTTAACTCCTAAACCTCTTCCATTCATTAAAGCTAAAGAATATTTTAATTTAGTTTTATTTGACCCTCCTAATAGCATTAAACCCATATCTCTTTGTGGAGCAACTAATTGATCGGCTACAATTGATCTGTCAATAGTGGATAATGAATGACAAGCAGTAGTAACTTCTCTACCAAATGGTTGTTTAAATGATCCTAATGAAATTTTAGCCCATTCATTTTTGTCATACGTTACAAAGGCGTCTAATAAATAAGCGTCTCCACCTCCAATAAATGCACTTGTTTCTAAAACTACATAATAAGAGAAAGAACGATTTGCTCTACCTTTTACACCAATTCTAGCTCGTTTGAAATTAAAAGTATTTTCACCATTATCTGTAAAATAGGTGTTATATTGTGGTTGAATATATCCAAATACTGTTGAACTACTTGTAGTTGGTACTCCGCTAGTACCTGGAGCTGGCGCGTCATCTTCACAGCCTTGTGCAAATGTTGTATTGAATTGCAATGCGAATATTATTGAGAAAAGTATGATTATTTTTGTTTTCATTTTTGTGTTTTTTAATTAAAAAGCTCTAAAAAACGGTAATTACTTATTGGATATAAAACATCATTTTATAATTTAATGTTGTCTTCTAGAGCTTTAATCTTAGATATTTTTAATTCTTAAATTAGTTTACTACAGGTAATCCTTTTGCATGACTGTCTACACCCCAGTGGTTTGAAGCCCATTGAGAACTACTATGGCTTAATCCATTCATACCATATGTTAAACTGTAAGCATCATACCCTAAAACTCTTAAACAAGCAGTTACAACTGCTGAAGTTTGTCCAGTATAGCAATATGTAACAACTTTAGCCGAACTATCTAAATTTTTATATTCTCCATTTGCTAATGTCAAGGGTAAAATTCTATGAGCACCTGTGATATGTCCGAATCCTGTATAATCAGTTTCGTTAAAATAATTATTGATAAAATAGTTTGAAGGTGAAGCTATAACATCTGCATTTGCAGCAGTTTTAAATCCTGCAGCAACCACATCTTCAACTCTTTTTCTTAATATTTCTGCACCATCAACACTTAAACTAGTAAGTACAGGTTCATCATAAATATTTAAAGCAGGTGCATTTCCAAATGACCAATTAGAGCTAGATGAACCAATATTCCCAGTTTTACTTGTCCAAGAGTCTGTTGTTGATGACCAACCTGTCATACCCCATTTTAATGCTTGTGCATTAGGATGACCGTACATACGTAATAAAGCGGTAGCATAACAAGCAGTTTGTCCGGTATAGCAAACTACTAATATTTGTTTAGTCCCTTTGCTGGCAGCTTGCGTTAAAATATTTCCAAAAGCAACATTTATTGCACCATCAATATGGCTTGTATTGTAAGCATCAGCACTTCTAATATCCATAATATAGTATTTTGCTTTAAATGCAGTAGCATCATAATCTGCTAAAGCTGGCGCACCTACTACAAATTTAACATTATCAGCACTTGTGTCTATTTTATTTATATCTAAATTGTTTTGTACCATATAATCTTTTAAAATTGTAAAAGTTGGTTCTGCTATTGCGCCAGGAGCTAAGTCATCACCTTTATCACAAGAAGTGAAAAATAATGTTGGTACAAGTAAAAATCCTATTAATAATAATGATAATTTTTTCATGATTTGTTTATTTATATTTATATAATGATGTTTTGCCATTTTGGCGGTTTATTCTACAATTGGGTAATTATTTATTTCTTTTTCATTAAAGCCATTCCAGCCTTTTTCTATGAGTGTTGAATTCATATAACTATTTGAGCCATATGCTAAATTGGATACGTTGTACCCAAGAATATTTAGATAGGCTACAGCATAAGCTGCTGAAAAACCAGTTTCACAGTTTACCACTATATTTTTATTGGTAGGTAAAGTGTATAAATTTGAGCTAATTGAAAGTGAAGAGTTAGGTTGGTATCTAACAGCTCCTTTTATGTGTCCAAAGTTGTGTTTTTCTTCATTTACGTAATTTACTATGTAAAAATCAGTTGGATTACTGAAAACGGAATCTGCCTTAACAATAAGCGTTTTATAAGGTTTTGTAAAAGCTTCTTTAATTCGTTCTTTTAAAATTTCTTCAGCTGTTGTTTTACCTGTATTTAGTATTGGTAAGTTCCCAACTTCTCCGATGGTATTTGGAGTAGTTTCTAGATTGTCACTATCCATATTTTTTGAGTTTTTAACCCAAATATTAGATGCAAATTCCTCAGCCCATGAACTCATTCCCCATTTTAAATTAAATACATTATTGTAACCTGCCAGTCTTAATAATCCAGCGTAATATGCTGCAGATTGACCAGAATAACATACAATTGTTATTTTATCAAAGTTGTTTGAATCAATGTCATTTTCAAAATAATGAAGTAACTCTTCCGCTTTTATGTTTTTAGCGTTTTTAATGTGACCATAATCAAACCAGCTCTCACTTCTAATATCTAAAACAAGATATTTACTATTTTTAAGATTATCTTTAATTTCAGATGCTAAAATTAAAGCAGGTGATAAATCACTGTTGATAAAATTACCATTAGCTTCTAAGTGTTGAACTAATAATTCAAATTCAGAATTAGTGGTCTTTAAACTATCTTGTGCGTTACTTTTATAACTACTAATTAGGGTAGTTATAAACAATAATAATAATACTAGGTATTTTGTTATTTTTTTCATTTTATAAGTAATTTAAATTAAATGGATGTATTGATTGTTACATACAAAATTAGAGACAGGTGAATTTTATTTATATGATATTTATCATATAAATCTAATACATAATTATTCTTCACAGTAACAATAGTTACAGTTATATTTTACTGGAAATGAATACGTTAAATAGAAATTTAGAGTTAGGAATTTCTTAAATTATTTACTGAATAAAAAAAGTTATTGACAACAATAAAACAGTGTGTATTTTGGAGGAATATTTTATGAAACTGAGTAAAAAAAGTATAAAAAGAAGAATTAAGAGTTATACATTTTTAGTTGTTAAAAAAGTAATTTTAGAGAATTGAAATTAGGAATAAACGGGTCACATAAATTTTCTGGGGATTAGGCAAAAAGTTTCTCCATTCTAAAGAGAAAGAATTTTACATCTACCACACCTCTTTGGTTGGCTCTAAAGAGTTTTACTTTAGAGTTAAATGATTCTGCATTTGCATTTGTATGTCGTTTTATAAAGAAGTTCAAAATGGTTTCCAAATGATATTTCAAGCTGTTTGCTGCGGTATTAAAAACGGTCATTTCTAATAGTTTAGTTTTCTCTATCCAGTTCAATATTTTTTCTTTGGCGAGTTCTCTTGAGGTTTCTTCATAAATATTTCTAAACTCAAGAGTATGCTTATATGCTTGATGTAAGAGCGGATAATTCTTGAATAGTAATTCAGCTCTTGTCTTTTGGTTTACTGTCCAATCATTTGGCTTTTTAGCAATAATATAGCGGCTTCTTGCCAATAATTGTTTAGGAGTATCATCGTTTTCAAAAGTAAATGGTATGTATTTTAAGCCTTGTTCTTTTGATATTTTGATTGCTTGGTTCTCTTTTTCAATTTCTTCCCATCGGTATTTTATTCTTAAGTGTTGCAAGGCTTCCATTATTAGTTTTACAACGTGGAAACGGTCTGTAACCAGATAACTTTTAGGAAAACACATTCTTGAAGCTAATTGCATATTGTTTGCCATATCAAGGGTTATTTCCTTTACCAATTTTCTTTTATCTAATGGAATTTTGTTTATAACATCAATAATATCTTGACTTTTTGTGCCTTTTATACAGGCAACTAATGTTTTTTTCTTTCCTCTTCCATTTTTATTGGTAACAAAAGTATAGAGTTCTCCTTTGGATAAACTCAACTCGTCAATACTTAAATTTTCTCCAATATTTTCAGGATAAATCAAATAATCTTCGGAGTGTTTTAACTGTTCCCAGTTCTTAAATCCACTGATCTTTTTCTTATAATGTCTTTGCAATAAATTGGCTTTAATGCCATAATAACTTGCGATATTACTTATCGTATCTTCTCGGGTCTCTACCTGTATCTTTTAAAAAATCTGAAAGTTCAATCGTTAATTTTGAACCTTCAGCTATAAATGAATAATCACTTTTTACTTCAATGGATTTGTCTATTTTATTACGCCATCTACGTCTTCTTATACCTAAATAAACTGCTTTACCTCTTATGGGAAAATCTTGTATTATGGTTCGTTCATAAAATCCTTTTGATTCAAATTCAATGGAGTTATATTCTTTTGGGAGGCTGTTTTTCTCGTCTAAATAGATATATAAACAATCTTTTTTGGTTTGTAAATCCCCCAATTCTTTGAAATCAACAATGTCAAAATGGGATAATAAGCCTTCGGGTAGAAAGGAAGAAAATATTGAAAATTCCATTTGCTTTTTTATGCAAATTTATAACTTCCTCCCCAACTTTTTTATGTGAGCCATTTAAACCTGTTTATTTAACTGTTACAACAGGTCATTGGAGTACGGATAAAAGCACGGATTTTTCTGATTGGATAAAAACGGAAAAGGAATATTTTGATAAAGTAACTGCAAAAAATGACCTAATTATTGGGTCTGGTTATTACACTCATTATTTTACTGCGGATAATTCTGAAGTCCTATTCGTTTCGGTTTACAACTCATGGGAGGATATTGAAAAAGCGAATGGTGTAACAGCTAAATTGATTGAAGAAGGATGGCCAAATGAAGATGATAGGAAAGCATTTTTAAAGAAACAAAATAGTTATTATAGCTCAAAGCATAGTGATGAGATTTATGCATCTGGACCTTTTACGATACCAGTAAAAACTGATTCTAAAGAGCCTTTGGTATACTATGTAAGAAAGAATGTTTTAGGAAGTGGAGGATCTGGTTTTAAGGAATATTTTGAAAATATTACTATGAAAAATTCATTTATAAAAGGATATTACACGCATAGACATCGTTGGGGAGCAAATAGTAGAGATGCTATTGAAGTATTTGTATTCGATAATTTAGCTGATATTGAAAGTTCTTTTGATGAAACGGCTAATTTAGTTAAAGCACATTGGCCTGATGAAAATAAAAGAAAAGAATTTTTTAAAGAATACGATAAATTGTTTGATGGACACGGAGATTATATTTATCATAATGTTCCAGAGTTATCAAAATAAAGATTTATAATAAAATATTGACTCTGAACCAATTGGTTCAGAGTTTTTTTTATAGGATTATTTTGTAAACTAATAAATAAGAAAATAAAAATATTTTATATATTTTTATTTAAAAAGCTTTGTGTAATACAAATTCTAGTTATATATTTGCAACCGCTTAGGGCAATTAGCTCAGTTGGTTCAGAGCATCTCGCTTACACCGAGAGGGTCGGGGGTTCGAATCCCTCATTGCCCACTAAACGGGACAACTTCTTTTTTTGAAGTTTGTCCCGTTTTTTATTGACCTTGTATCTGCTGTTAATACTAGCAATCTTTAAAAGTAAAGGATTCACATTAGCGGTTTGAACCTTTCGATTTTCAAAACCAAATTTATTTGGGAAAATCAAACCGGTAAGCAACCTTTTACTATCAATATTCCCTTCAATATACTGTTTATCAACATCGTGTAGATTTTTTAATCCTTCTTTGTAAGTTTTAAATAGTTCTTTTTGTTTTTGTTGATTACCTTCAATCTCTTTCAACTCTTCTTGAATATCTGTATATCTTTTTTTAGCTTGTTGATAATCTTTTTTATCCATATCTCCATCAACATAAATATCCTGAATTTTGACAAGCTTACTTTTTATACTTTCAACTTTTTGGTAGTGACTTGGTCCTAACTTGGAAGTTCTTAGTTGTACTTCCAATTGCTCCTTAATAATTACCTGAAGTAATTCAAGTGTTGGCTTTTCTAGTGTAATATTTTCTAAGAAAGCTGTAAAATAATTTTGAGCATCTTCAAGTCGATACCTTCCTTTACAAGGACTCTTACAGTGATAATATGAATAGTAATCAGAACGTCCTTTACAAGTGCTAGCAGTAAGTGGTTTATTACACTCAGGGCATAATAAAAACCCTTTTAAAGGAAACTTCTCATTTACTTTTTTATGAGTGATGTGGTGTTTTTTTCTTTTTTGGTTTAACACCACCTGTACTTGATTAAAAAGCTTCTTTGTGATAAGCGGCTCATGAATTCCATCCACAATAACTTCAGGCTCTTCTTTATATGCTTTGATAAATACACTTCCATAATAGATAGGATTTCTTAGAATGATTGAGAATACGGTTTTCGAACTTTTAAATCCTTTCTGTTGTAATCGTGTTAATACCTCTTTTTGGGTGTATATTCCTTTTGAAATTAATTCAAATGCTTCTTGTATCAATGGAGCTTGGTCAGAAGGAGTCAGAATTGGCTTTTTTGTAGCATCTCTTCCAACATTATATCCTTTGGGTGCTTTCCCTACATACCTTCCTTCTTTATAAGCTCTTCTCATACCTGCAATGACATTCTGAGAACGCCGTTGATTCTCAACTTCAGGGATTGCTAAATACACCGCCAGCATTAAGAGTTGTTCAGGAATGTTCATATCTAATGGTTGCGTTATTGCATTTATCTTTATTTCTAAAGAAGTAAATGTGCCAATCATTTGGTATGATTCTGCTGTGTTTCTTGAAAATCGATCCCATTTAAGAAATAATAGTTCATCAATTGTTTTTTTGTTTTTCTTACAAAAATCAAGTAATTTTTTAAATTCAGGCCTTTTGAATGTTTTTGCAGAATAATCTTCTCTATAAATAGCTATAACATTATAATTTAACTCTTCACAGTGCTTTATCAGTTTATCTTCCTGATCCCTCAGAGAATAGCCTCTATTAGCTTGTTCGTCTGTGGACACCCTTGCGTATAATACTATATTTTTCATAGCCCTTTGTTTTTTGTTAAATAATTGCTACATGCTATTTGTGCATAAGATTCTAGTAGTTTAATAATTGATTCAATCTCTTTGTCAGAATATTCTTTTTTTTGATTCTTACAAAGTATACTTTTGGCTTTGTTAAGCTCCATAATCTCCGATAGGGTAAGTAAGAAGAATTTCAATCTTGTTACATTACTTTTGGAAATGAAGTGCTAAGGATTGCTTAGGACTGTAGGTGTTGTTTTATTGTATTTTTAATTACTAAATGTTTATCGTTTCTAAAAATGACTTCTGCTTTTTCATATTGTTTTAAACCTAAAATTTTTCTCAAGTTTTTGGCTTGTTCTCCTTTAAAATCGATGGCGTTTGTTTTTTCTATGATAAGATTATCAGTATTGGTACTATAAACAATAATTTTTTCAAAATCCTTCTTTCTCAATATATGGAGTAGCTCCAACTCAGAAGGAGTAAGCAAAGCAAAGGCGGCTGCATGTCTATATAATTTATCACTTTCAAAGAAATGCTCAATCAAAGGTCTTATTGGAATATTTAAAATAGTGTAATTTACAAGTTTATCAATAGTTTCATCTCTATAGTCTTTGCCTGATTTACTAAAGTATACGTTCTCTGAAACAGGATCAAATATATAAGGAGTTAAACCTTCTTTACATGGTGTTTTATATACAATTAGCGAAGGGGTTAGGCCGAAAAGCATAACAGAGTTCACTAATTTACCAATTTCAGAAAAATAAATTTTGTATTCATCACTTATATTTTCTAAATGATTTAGAATGGTTTCCTTGTTTGGTATTTCAGATGGTTTAACCGTGTTTTCTATAGAACCTTTTAAAAAATCATACATTACGCTTTTTAATTCCTCTTCACTAACATCTTTAAACATTTCATTGGCTGGATTAGAATAAAGATACTCTCCAATATTTTTAATAGAATTTAAATCGATATTTAATGACCTTAATTCTTTAACTATTAAAAGATATAAGGCATCAAAGAAATTTAATTCTATTCTCTTTCGTGACACCTTGTTCGTGATATCATCATCCGTATATTCCGGCGTATAATCTATAATCCCTTTATCTTTCCAATTCAAAAAGACCCGATGAGAAATGTCCAAAGAGGACAGTGTAACACTTTTTTCTTTCAGTTTAGGAAATAACTGCAATAAGTCCATAGAATTTCGTTTATAATGAACAAAGGTACTAAAATATTCAATAACAGTACTTAAGTTTGCATAAATTAAACATTTAAATTATGAAAATATGTAAAAATAAAGAGTGTAGAAAGGAAATTAAAGTCTATAAAAGCTCAAAGCGAAAGTATTGTAATGATAGATGTAAAAGCAGAGCGGCCTATCTTCAAAGGCAAATTGAGTGCGCTTACCAAATAGATATGGATAAAGCTCTTCAGAAAAATTATAAGATTTTAAATAAATTAAAAGAAATGGATTTAGGTTTCATCACAATGCAAACAATGAAGAGTCATGGTTTTAATTTTAATGCTTTACATAAAGATAAAGAAAAAATAGATGACGATGGAAAAATGGTTACAGTGTCTTGTATTTACGATCTGGAATTTAATGTAATAGAAAATAAAATCAGAATATATAAATAACAAAAAGTATGGAAATAATGGAATTAACAGATATGCAAAAGTTGATGCCCTCCGTTGAAAGAGCAAAACTGCTTGGCATTGTAAAGGAACCAGAACAATTATCTAAAATTAATGAAAATGACTTGGTTTTAAAAGGTATTATTATAGGGGTAGTATCACTACTATTTGTTGGTGGTGTTTACTATATTATTCAATATAACAATGCAAAAAGACAAATGAAACAGCAGGAGTAAAACACTTCTAATAGACTAAGAAAAAAGCCATAACTCTAAAATAGGAGATATGGCTTTTCTGTTTTACCATAGAAAAATTTCCATACCTAACAACCAAAATTGTAGAACCTTAAATCATAAATGAAATTATTTTAAAAAATAATAGTTATTTTTTAAAATAATTTCATTGATTACAGTTTACTTAAAAAGTCAAGTAACGTTGAAAACCGATTTTATCATATTATAATCGTTGATAATCGATTTTAATATTATTTCTTCGATTTTAAGTTACTCATTTAAGCTATGAAAATTACAAATCTTTTTTTAAAAAAAAATAACATAGAATTGCTTTAAAACTGTATGCTAACTTTAGCAGATGCGACATAACAAACTTATATATTTAACTATAAACAATTGATGTATTAATTCTATTCATTTATAAGTCGTTTTTCTTTAAGATTTAGTAAGATAAAAATTGAATGCAAACATTCTCTTTTTAAGTATTAAAGACTACTAATTTATAATAGAACATTTTGTAGCTTAAAAAGCGCTCAATAATAGTAAATTGTATTGTTAGAGCGTTTCTTGTTAAAGAAAAAACGAACCAAATTAAGAGATAGAACAAATTATTTGTTTAATAGAAATGTTTAATTAAAAAACATCAAATATGAAGTGAAGATTTATACTTTGCTTTTTTATCAAATTATTGTTATAATTCATGGTAATAATGAAACTATTTTTTACTTTATTACCGAGAAAATCAAATTTCCTACAATCAGAATCTACATTTAAATAAAAACTATGATTTTAGGATAATAAAAACATTAAACCAATTAAAAATTACTATTAAAAACAACTTTTTAAAAAGTTGAACAAACCCTCTGTTTATAATATGAAGACAACAAAATTAATTTGTACGTTTAACACATTAAATATCAATATATTTTTAATTAATTTACTATAAAATAAGAACCATCTTTATTTGTTATGATAAAATCAATTTAGACATCATCATTTTATAAAAATCGATATTGAAAAGTTATTTTAAAAAATAAAATTATTTTTTAAAATAATATATTAAAAATTAAAATATGTGGTATAGTCTTAGAAATTTTGTCCGACTTTTTGTTGCAAGTCCACTATAGAGAATTATATAAATTGGTACAATACCAAAAGATTACATTCTAGCTTAGGATACATTTCTCCTCTAGAAATGGAAATAAAATTGAGAGGAATTATTAAAAAAGCGGCTTAAGAAAAATAGTCACAAATTTACTAGGTAGTCCATAGGAAGTCCAATTCGCTGGAGTACACCAAAAAATCTTAAATGTTCGAAATTAAATTTAGGGAAAGCATTTAAAAAGAGTCCTAATAAAAAAATCACTAAAAACCTTTCTAAAACTTTTAAAAGTCCATTTTTAGTAAGACCTTCTCCATACTTTTTAAAAGAGAACCACATAGATACTCCTACAATAAATAAGAAAAAAGGGAAAACCAAATCGGTTGGAGTACACCCATGCCATTTTGCATGACGCAAAGGTGGGTAAACATAACTCCAGCTACCTGGGTTATTAACCATTATCATAAGCGCAATGGTTAATCCTCTTAAAACATCTAATGCAATCAATCTTTTAGCTACCATATCAAAAAAATAAAAATTTAATCTTTTTTTAATCCTAATTTATGACCTGCCACTGCATAATATAAAATAATAAGGTAACAAGGTAATAAAATCCAATAACCTGATGTAGCAGCTTCTGCTGATGCTGTAGCCTCACTTACGCCTTGTGCAATTAATTTAGCTCTACTTCCATCAACAAACAACCCGTATAATGGTGGGATAATTGCCCCACCGGAAATTGCCATAATTAATAATGCAGATGCTGTTTTTGTAAATTTTCCCAATCCTTTTAATGTTAATGGCCAAACTGCAGGCCAAACCAATGCATTTGCAATTCCTAATGCAGCAACAAAAAGAATAGAAGTAAATCCAGTGGTGAACACAATACAAAATGTTAAAATAATACCTAATACAGCACTTAATTTTAAAGCTAATGCCTGATTAATATATTTTGGAATTAAAAATACGCCCAAACCATACGTTGCAACCATTGCCATTAACGTAAAAGTTGTAAAAAATTTCGCTTTCGCTGCTGTAAACCCTAATGAAATACCATAAGCAATAATAGTGTCACCAGCAACAACCTCAGCTCCTACATAAACAAATAAAGTTAATACACCCAACCATAAATGTGGAAATTGAAAAATACTGGTTTTGGTAGTTTCACCTTCTTTAGCTTCCTCAATTGGTTCTGCTTCAACATGTGGAAGCGGTGCTTTTCTAATTAAAATTCCTAACACAAACAATACGGCAGCCATAATTAAATAAGGTGTTACAACACTATCTGCCATAGTATCCAATAATATGTTCTTTTCTTCAATAGAAACAATACTTAATTTATCTTTAATTTCATCAATCCCTGATAATAAAAGTGCTCCAAAAATAAGAGAACCTAAAGCCCCTGCTATTTTATTTGCGATTCCCATAATTGCAATACGTTTAGCGGCACTATCTATGGGTCCTAAAATTGTAATATATGGGTTAGATGCTGTTTGTAAAAGTGTCATTCCCATTCCTTGAATAAATATTCCCGTTAAAAATACCCAATAGGTTCTTGCTTCTGCTGCTGGTATAAAAACCAAGGCTCCTATTGCCATAACTATTAAACCTAAAGACATTCCTTTTCTATAACCAATTTTATTAATTATTGCTGAAGCTGGTAATGCCATTACAACAAAAGAAATATAAGATGCTGATGCTACTAAAAATGATTGGGCAGAAGTTAATTCATTTATGGTTTTCATAAATGGAATTAAAGCTCCATTTATCCAGGTAACAAATCCGAAGATAAAAAATAAACCTGCTATAATTATTATTGGTACTAATGTATTGGTTTTGTTGTTTGAAGTTTGGTCTACTTTTGTTGACATACTTATTGTTTTATATAAAATTAGTTCTTATTTACCCTTTAAAAGGGTAATTGTCTAAAGTAACATATTAATTTATATCTACTAATTATTTTCTATAATCAACATAAAATTAAAGTTGAACGAGGGAATTACAGGCACAAACATAAGTTAACCGGCCAAATTATTTGTGTTTAATATTTTTTGCTTTGCTAATTGTAGGTAATTTCTGCCAATAGGAATTCTTCTATTTGCTATTTCAACTGAATTTCCTTCAACAGAAGTTATTTTATTGATAGCTATTGTAAACGAACGATGAATGCGTAAGAAATTTTCACTTGGCAATTCTTCTGAAATACTATTCATAGATTTATGAACCAAATAATCACCAGCTATGGTAAAGACCTTTATATAGTCTTTTAAACTTTCAATAAATAAAATATCATTAAGTTTTATTTTCATTAGTTTTTTATCAACTTTTAAAAAAATAAAAGGCTCTTCCTTAAATGAAATTTCATTGGTTTTATCTTTTTCAATGCCAACTTTGTTATTTATTTTAGTAATTGCTTTTAGAAATCGGCTAAACGGAATTGGTTTTACCAAATAATCTAGCACATCTAAATCAAAACTTTCAACAGCATATTCTCTGTAAGCAGTTGTAATTACAATATGAGGTTTTATTGGAAGTGACCGTAAAAAATCTAAACCACTCATTTTAGGCATATTGATATCTAAAAAAACTACATCTATTTCACCATTTTCAATAATAGGTAATGCCGAAATTGCTGTGTTAAATGTAGCCACCAACTCCATATGTGGAAAATCACTTAAATGATTTTGTATAACTTTAATTGCTAAGGGTTCGTCATCAATAATGATACACTTAATTTTCATTAATTGGGATTTTTAATTGAATACAATAGTTGTTTTCTTTAATAGTTGTTTTTAATTCAAAATTGTTTGGAAACAGCAACTCCAATCTTCTTTTTACATTTTGATTTCCAATTCCATGTTTTGAATCAGAATCATTTAATTGGTTGAAGGTGTTTTCAACTTTAAAGATAAGCCATTTATCTAATACATTTTCAAAACTTATATTAACTTCAAGATTATCGTTGTTTTTAGCACCATGTTTAAAACAATTTTCAATAAAAGGTAAAAATAGTAAGGGTGGTACTAATACATCATCAATATTTTCAATTATATCAGTACTTGTTTTTATTCTATCACCGTACCTTAAACGTTCTAAATCTAAATAGTTTTGAATATAATTAATTGCATTAAATAAAGGAATTAAAGGCTCATTTGCATCATATAAAACATATTGCATGATATCTGAAAGTTTTAACACCACACTTGGAGCAGCATCAGATTTTTCTAAAGTTAATGCATATAAATTGTTTAATGTATTAAAAAAGAAATGTGGTTGAATTTGAGACTTTAAAAAATTTAACTCTGTTTTTAATTGAACTTTCTCAAGTTCTTCAGACCTTTTTTTTTCATAAATCCAGTCAAAAGTTAGTTTAATTGCAGATGCAAATGCTACAACATATACTTCACCTAATATAACTGCAATTATATGATTAAAAGTGAAGGCTTCTTGTGTAGTTTCAGCTTCTGGCCAAATATTTTTTGTTACTAAAAAATAATTTAGCTCTGTTCTAATAACATAAACTAAACCAAGTGATATAATAAAGAAAAAAATATAACTTTTATATTTTTTTGATAGAATAAACTTTGGAATTAAAAAGTAAATATTAAAATATACTAAAATAATATGTAATGGAAATTCTACAAGATTTGATTTTAAAGAATACCAATAGTCATCAAAATAACTCCCCCAACGTATTAAATTAAACGAAAAATAGCCTATCCAAAACCAAATATGGTATTTTGTTGGGATGTTATAACTAGTATTTTCAAACAATTTTGTACTCAGAAAATTAGTTTTTAAAGTTTAAGGTGGGTTCTAAAAATTGATTTTTTTTGTTTCTCAAAAAAATAAGAACCCTTTTTTATCTTTTTGAGAGAAATTTCATTTCAAATATACCGATAAAATATCAATTTCAACATTAAATATTGAAATTCCATCTATCTATCTATCTATCTATCTATCTATCTATCTATCTATCTATCTATCTATCAGTAAGTTATTTTCAGTCTTTTAATTTGCTCATATCTAAATAAATTGTAGGTTAAATTGATTAATCCTATTATTCCAGTGGCTCTTACCATACCTACCGATTTTAAAACTAAACCTTGCATACTTTGCTCCATAAAACCAAATACATGTTCCACTCTTGCCCTAATTTTTGATTTTTTAGTGTTACTTGCCTTTTGCTCATCGGTTAATGGTCTGTTTCGATAGCCTTTTTCGTGTACTTTATTCTTCATTTCATATTTCTCAATAATCTTATCTTGTTCTTCTCCTGTGTAAGCACTGTCTGCGTATAAATCTTGGTCTTTATCTTTTTCGGTAAGTAAATTATCCAAAGTTTGTGAGTCGTGAACTGATGCATCTGTTACAGTATAGGTGTTAATGAATTTACTTTTTGTATCTACTTTTGCGTGGTTTTTATAGCCATAAAAAGTCTCTCCATTTTTCTTTGTCCAACGTGCATCAATATCTTTGTGCTTTTTCTTATTGAGCTTGTCATTCCATAAATCATCACCCTCTCCTTTTTTAATTTTCTTGTTCTCTTCCCTTGTGTTTCGTTGACGAGGTGCTACGGTAAAACTAGCGTCTATCATTTGACCTTCATTAAATAGAAGTTCTTGCGCTTCTAAAAAGGATGTGAATTGTTCAAATAGTTCTTCTACCAATCCTGTTTTTGTTACACGCTCTCTAAAACTCCATACTGTTTTCTCATCAGGCACTTTATCGCCTGTTTCTAATCCTAAAAAATTCTTAAAACTGGTTCTATCCAAAATTTGATATTCCACTTGACTATCTCCTAGACCATAATAACGTTGAAGTATCAATATCTTGAATAACAACACAACATCATAAGGCTTTGCTCCTGCATTATTCTTTTTGTTGGTGTTGAGTAATTTACTTTCTAGTGAATCTCTAAAAAACTCAAAATCAATTACTTTACTGATTGACTCTAATGGATTACCCATTGCCGATAAACGCTCTTTAGTAAACTCATCATCAAATAAACCTTTATTCCCTCTCCTTTTATACATCTTTTAAAAATTATTTTAATGTCATAAATATACGAATAATCAATTGATTTATAGTGAGTTAATTTTTAGAGGTCCCCACTATTAATTTCGGGATTTATAACATAATTATATGAAGTTCTAAAATCAGATTTTTCTAATAATGTGTTGTCAAAAATCGCTCCATTCAAATCGCAATTATTAAATATAGAATTTGTTAAATTAGTTTCCGTAAAATCAACTTCTATTAACTTACAGTTTTTAAATTTTATGTTTTTAAGTTTAAGCTTATAAAATGAAGCTAAATTTAAATCGCATTCATCAAAATTTAGTTCTAATAAAAACGAATCTACTTCATAAAAATGAATCCCTAATAATTTACAATTTTTAAAGTTTACATCTTTTAAGGATGTATTTTTAAATTTTGTCATACTTAAGTTACAAGTATCAAATTCACATTCAAGAAAAGAATAATTTGACAGATTTGAATTTGAAAATTCACAATTTATAAAGGTACAATTGTCATACTCTCCTCTTGGAAGTTTTTCAACAGAAAAATCAACTTTTTCAAACACTTTATTTTCAAAAAATAAATCTGACACTTTTAAATTTAAGCTTTTGTTTTACGAAACATAAAATACAATCCAACTAAAATAAGTGGTATACTAAGCATTTGCCCAGTATTTAGTCCTAAAATCCAATTTTCACCACCTTCTACTTGTTTTTCCTTAAAGAATTCAACCAAAAACCGTGCTGACCAAAGAAGTGCAAAAAATAGTCCAAAAATGTAACCTGCTTTTTGCTTTTTGTCAGTTTTCCAATATACAAACCAAAGAATAATAAAAATTACTAAATAACTAATTGCTTCGTATAATTGTGCTGGATGACGTGGAAAATCTTCTCCCAATCTTTTAAATACAAAACCATAATTAGAATGTGTTGGTTTTCCAAGAATTTCAGAATTCATTAAATTTCCTAATCTAACAAATATTGCACCTGAAGCTACAGGAACAACAATTCTATCTAAAATAAATAATATTGGTTTTTTTAGTACTCTTTTGCTAAATAAATACATCGCAAAAATAACACCTATAGCTGCTCCGTGACTTGCTAAACCAGCATAACCTGTAATTTCAAATTTTGGAGAAAATCTAAAAGGCAATAATACTTCTAATGGTTTTCGTATTAAAAACTCAGGATCATAAAACAAAAAATGGCCTAACCTTGCTCCTATTAATATGGGAACAACTGAATACATAAATAATGAATCTAGTTTTTCTAAAGATATCTTTTCATTGATAAATATCTTTTTCATTAAATACAATCCTAACAGAAAAGCAATTACAAACATTAAACTGTAATATCGTATGGCAATAGGACCTATTTTGAATAATATAGGTGAAGGATTCCAGTCTATTTGAAGTAATATCATAGTTTTATTATTTAGTTGTTGAATTGCTAATTTATTTATTCAATTTTAAAAAGAAACTAAATTTACGTTAATATTTAAAATTATTATATTTTTTTATTTTCTCTTTGAACTCATAGACTTTTCCTCTTTTTCTGGAACAGGATCATAACCACTTCCTCCCCAAGGATGACAACTTCCTATACGTTTAATTGCCAATTTACCACCTTTAAATATTCCATGCTTTTGCAAGGCTTCTAAAGTATAACTTGAGCATGTTGGCGAATATCTACAACTTGAAGGTGTATATGGTGAAATAGCGGCTTGATAAAACCGTACCAACCAAATAAAAGGAATTGCTACTATTTGAGTGAAATTTTTCAAAATTAGTTTACTGAAAATGTAGTACCCTCTTTTCCATCATTTAATTGAATACCCAAAACTGCTAGTTCATCTCTAATTTTATCAGACAATGCCCAATCTTTATTATCACGTGCATCTTTTCGCATTTTAATCAGCATCTCCACTACTCCATTTATTTTATCTGAACTGTCCTGTTTTTCCTCATTTTGCAGCCCTAATACATCAAAAACAAATGTGTGTATTGTTGCTTTAAATTCTTTTAAATCTTCAGCTGTTAATGTTTCCTTTTTCTCCATCAATAAGTTCACATACTTCACAGCTTCAAATAACTGCGCAATTAAAACTGGACTATTAAAATCGTCGTTCATTGCATCATAGCATTTTTGCTTCCAAGTTTTAATATCAATAGTTGATATTGAAGCAACTTCAATTTTGTCTAATTTATGAATAGCTTCAATTAATTTTAAATATCCTTTTTCAGAGGCTTCTAACCCAGCACTTGTAAAATCTAAAATACTTCTATAATTTGCTTGCAACATAAAAAACCGAGTAGCACTTGGTGAAAAAGGCTTACTTAAAATAGTATTCTCACCTGTAAATATTTCATTTGGTAATATATAATTTCCAGTAGATTTTGACATTTTTTGACCATTCAAAATCAACATATTTGCGTGCATCCAATAATTTACCGGATCTACGTGATTATTCACTTTAGATTGGGCTATTTCACATTCGTGATGCGGAAATTTCAAATCCATTCCCCCTCCATGAATATCAAATGTTTTTCCTAAATATTTAGTACTCATTGCACTACATTCCAAATGCCAACCAGGAAAACCCTCACTCCAAGGCGAAGGCCAACGCATAATATGCCTTTCATCCGCTTTTTTCCAAAGTGCAAAATCTTGTGGATTTTTCTTTTCAGATTGTCCATCTAATTCACGTGTATTTTCAATAGAATCTTCAAGGTTTCTTCCTGAAAGTATTCCGTAGTTTTCAGTTTCATTGTATTTTAAAACATCAAAATATACAGACCCATTTACTTCGTAAGCCATTCCTTTAGCCAAAATATCATTAATTATTTCAATTTGCTCAATAATATGACCAGTAGCTGTTGGCTCAATACTAGGTGATAGAAAATTAAGCTTTTGAATCACATTATGAAAATCTACGGTATAACGCTGAACAACTTCCATAGGTTCCAACTTTTCTAAACGTGCTTTTGTAGAAATTTTATCTTCGGAATCATCATCCGTTAAATGACCTGCATCTGTTATATTTCGAACGTATCGTACTTTGTATCCTAAGTGCTGTAAATATCTAAAAATCAAATCAAAAGACATAAAAGTTCTAACATTTCCTAAATGCACATTGCTGTATACTGTAGGCCCACAAACGTACATTCCAACATTTCCTTCAAGAACTGGTTTGAAAATTTCTTTAGTTTTACTTAAAGAATTGTATATTTTTAACTGATTTGTTTTGTATAATTCCATTAATTGTAGCTTGTTTTTGAAGTTGTAAAGATAAAAACAAATCCCTAATGGAAAAATTTATACTACAATGGATTTTGCAGTATTTAAAATAAAGTAAAAGATAATATTAATTTAATTTGGCTGTGCTATAAACACCTGTTACAAATAGTTTGTTTAAAGACGATTTAGTTTTAAAAAAACCCTGAAATGTATCAATATCATTTTTTTTGTTATTCGTAGGTTTTTTTAATACATCTTTCACATAAATATTCGATTTTTTTCCAGTAATAGTATATGTAAAATTAGCTTTAGAGAGGTTTAAATCTCCTTTTGCATAATCTAAAATTACATTCAAACTATTAAATTCTGGAACAATTTCTAACACTTCCAATGACCCAAATTTTTGACTTAATGCAACATCTTTACCTACCATCTCAATCATCACATCGGATGAATTTGCAAATAAATTTGCATTTGAAAATGTTCCAAACGTAGCGTTTGGAACATTTTTTAAAGTTACATTTCCTGAATTTAATGTATTTATGACCACTGAAGAATTAGAAAATATTAATTCATTTCTAGCACCTCCAATAATACCACCAACAAAATTACCATAAGATACATTAGATGACATTTTAGCGTTAGAATTTGGGACATTTAATTTTCCTTGTTTTACATTTAAATCAAAAGTGGCATTTTTGGGCACTTTAATTTTTATGTATTTTTTAATTTTAATTGTTGAATTTTTATCATCCTTAAAATTAAAATATACATTTTCACTTCGATTTTTTATAGAGTCAAACTTCCCTTCTCCTTTCATTTTTTTAATTATTACCATTGCCATTTTACCTGCTTCCTTAGCTTCTTTAATCTGCACTTTAGGTTTGTTTTCAAGCATTTCTTTTCTAACTTCTTCACTTATTCGTTTTGCTTCTTCTAAAGTGTGCTTAAATTCTTTAGAATTCCTAAGCTCCTTCATCTCTATAGTTATTTCTTTTGTAGCCTTTTTTAACTCCTCCATACTCTTTTTATACTCATTAGAGTTTTTAACAGAATCTAGCTTCTTTTTCCAATCGCTATTTTTAAATTTTTCAACTTGCTTAGCCACCTTTATTTTATAACCTTTTAAATAAGATGAGTCCTTTTTATAAGCATCATAATCAAAATCTTCAATTTCAAATTCAATATCAATTTCTGGCATTTCTGGCATTTCTAGCATTTCAAAATGAGAAATCTCTATATCAGATTCTGGAAAATCAAAGTTGAAATCAAAGTCATATTTAAAATCAAAATCTCCATCAAACTCAAAAAAGGAATTATCAGACAATGAATTTATTTCTACTTTATTTTTATTCGCTAAGGCCTCAAACTTCCAGTTTTTGAATATTTTTTCAGCTTCTTTTTTAGATACTCCTTCAACTTCAATTACTGCTTCAATTGAAACTTCCTTTTTATTCCAGGTTTCTATATCAACATCTGTATTCGCTGTATTAATTTCAATAGTAACATCCGAATTGACTTTAAAACTCTCAGATATTTTTTTATCAAACTTTTGTGCTTGAGTACTTATTGCTAACAGCAGTAATAAACTAACTATTTTATACTTGTATGTTTTCATTTTGTGTTGTGTTAAGTTTTTTTAATTCGTTTAATTGCTCTTTTAATTGGTACAATAATTTTAAACGTAATTGCAAATTATCAATTAAAGCATTTATGGTTTTTTCATTCAATCCTTCAGTGTTTAACTCCTTTGTAAGTAATTTATACTCACTAGTTAATTCTCCAATTTTTTCTAGATATCCATCTAACAATTCTTTGTTTTCTGGATTTTCTTGAAGATTTGAAATTTCAGTATTTATACTTGCCAGATAATAATTTTCGATCTTTTTTAATTCAGGAGAAATGCTTCCTAAACTTTCAATTTTAGCAGTTTCAGTTGTGTTTTGAACTGTGTTATTTGAAAAATAAAAGATGGATGAACCCAAACCTACAACAACTAAAAATGAAGCTGCAATTTTTAAAAACTGACTATTATTCTTTTTAGTACTGTGCAATTCTTTTTGCAACTTTGCTTCAAAGTTACTTCTATGCTTTTTTGAAAGTCTAGTAGTTTGCATCGGTTCATTTTTTAACAATTCTCTTAAATCTTTAGGCATAATTATACTGTTTTAATTGACCTTTTAATTTGTTTTTACCACGCATTAACTGTGATCTAGAAGTAACCTCAGTAATGTTTAAAACTTCTGCAATTTCCTGATGATCAAAACCTTCAATTAAATACAAGTTTAAAACAACTTTATATTTTTTAGGTAAACTGTTAATCGCTGAAGTTACTATATCAATAGTAACTTCCTCTTTTACAGTCCAATCGTCATTATCTGCAATTGTTAGTTCCTTTTCTTCAATAGAAACCAACTCAATCTTTTTCTTTTTCAAATAATCAATGCATTGATTAATTACAATTTTTTTAATCCACGCGCCAATAGTAACTTCTCCTTTAAAATTTTGAATGTTTTTAAAAACTTTTATAAATGCATCTTGCATCATATCTTCAGCTACAAAGGTATCTTTAACATATCTTCGTGCTATGGTGAACATTGCTTCACAATACATGTCATACAATTGCATTTGAGCTTTCGCATTGTTTTGCTTACAATCTTCAACAATTTTATTGTTTATAAAAACAGTTTTACTCATTCAGTTGGTTACTTCTATTTATAAAGACGAAACATTATTTTAAGTGTTGCATTTTTATCAAAATAAATATTTTAAATTTACGACAATTATTGATGTTGCTATATGTCTAAAAAAAAATCATTAGAATCTGCTTTACAAGAAGTTGAAGGAATTAAACAACCTGCAACTACTAATGATAATTCTATTAAAAAAATAAAACTACAAAGAAGCAAGCAACCTACTGAAAAAGAATTTGTTAAAAATATTTTAAAAGGTGATATTTCATATTTAAGCCGTGCAATAACTTTAGTTGAAAGTACTAATCCGAAACATAGATTAAAAGCAACTGCTATTTTAGAACAATGTTTACCCTATGCAAATAATTCTATTAGAATTGGGATTACGGGTGTTCCAGGAGTTGGAAAAAGTACTTTTATTGAAGCCTTTGGAAAGTATTTCTCGAAGACTGGAAAAAAAGTGGCTGTATTGGCAATTGATCCAAGTAGCTCTATAAATAAAGGAAGTATTTTAGGTGATAAAACCCGAATGGAAGAATTAGTAAATGACCAAAATGCTTACATTCGTCCTTCACCAAGTGGAGAAAGTCTAGGAGGTGTTGCGCAAAAAACTCGTGAAGCTATCATATTATGTGAAGCTGCGGGTTTTGATACTATTTTTATTGAAACTGTTGGAGTTGGTCAAAGTGAAACTGCCGTACATTCTATGGTTGATTTCTTTTTATTGCTGAAGCTTGCTGGTGCTGGTGATGAGTTGCAAGGAATAAAACGCGGTATTATTGAAATGGCTGATATCATTGTAATTAATAAAGCTGATAAAGACAATATTAAAAATGCAGAATTAGCAAAAACAGAATTTTCTAGAGCTTTACATTTATATCCTCCTAAAGAAAGTAAATGGCAACCACAAGTAACAACATGTAGCGCCTTTTATAATGAAGGAATTGAAAATATATATCAAATGATTGACGATTATTTCAGCTTAACAAAAACAAATGGTTTTTTTGAAAAACATAGAAATAAGCAAAATAACTATTGGTTACTAGAAACTATCAACCAACAATTAACAACCGATTTTTACAATAAAAAGGAAGTAAAAGAAGGTTTAAAAAAATACTCTTTAGCTATAAAAAAATTAAAAACAACACCTTTTAAAGCTGCCGAAGAAATCCTAAAACTATCAAAAATATAATGTCAAAACAATTTGATTTATGCATCGTTATACCTTGTTATAACGAAGAAAAAAGGTTAGATACTAAACGTTTCATTAAATTCCTAAATCTTCAAAAAAACGTTTTACTATGTTTTGTAAACGATGGTTCTAGTGATGGTACTTTTGAAGTACTTCAAAAAATAAAATTAGATTTCACAAATAATGTTAAAGCAATCTCAACAAAAAATAATGTAGGTAAAGCTGAAGCTGTTAGAACTGGAATAATATACTGCAACACAAATTTTAAGCATGAAAAAATTGCTTATTTGGACGCTGATTTAGCAACTACTTTAGAAGAATGTTATGAAATTAGTGGATTAGTTAAAGACAAAACAGTTTTCGCTTTTGGTTCAAGAATTAAAAAAATAGATACTAATATTCAAAGAAAAGGATATCGCTTTTTAATAGGACGCATTATTGCTACTTTTATTTCAAGACAGTTAAATCTTGGCGTTTATGATACGCAATGTGGATGTAAAGTATTTAATACTGAACTTTCAAAAAGTATTTTTATAGAAAAGTTTATTTCAAAATGGTTGTTTGATGTGGAGCTTTTTCATCGTATTATAAAAATTTATGGCGAAGAAAAAATGTGTGAAATTTCTAAAGAAATTCCTTTAAAATCTTGGATAGATTATGATGAATCTAAAGTTAAAATGACTTATTTTTTTAAACTTTGGTTAGATTTATATAAAATAAAAAAGGCATATCGCTAACTAAACTAGTAAATTTAAAATGACTTTGTTTTCAAAAAAAATCTCACCATACTTATTAATTACTGTTGGTCTTATTTTATTTAGAGCTTTTTTAAACTATGCCATTCCATTAATGGATAAAACGGAAGCCCGTTATGCTGAAATAGCAAGAATTATGGCTGAAACCAACAATTGGGTTACACCTCAAATTGATTACGGTGTACCTTTTTGGGCTAAACCACCACTTTCAACTTGGCTTTCAGCAATTAGTTTTGAACTATTTGGAGTCAACGAATTTACAGCCAGATTACCTTATCTATTGTTATCTATTATAATTGCATTACTGATTGGAAAATATGCAAAACGTAAAGGTTTAAATTTTTTTATTCCTGCTGTTATACTTTTTACAATTCCTGAATTTTTAATTCACGCTGGTGTTGTTTCAACCGATACCTCTTTAGCTTTTTGTGTTACTTTAGTAATGCTTTCTTTTTGGGAAGGAATTCACAACAAAGAACAGCAAATTTGGAAATATTTATTTTTTGTTGGTATTGGCTTAGGCTTATTAGCAAAAGGCCCAATTATTATAATTTTAACAGGACCTCCTATTTTTATTTGGTTAGTTGCTTCCAAAGAGTTTAAAAATTTATGGAAATCGTTTCCTTGGATTATAGGAATTCTAATAACTGCTCTGATTGCAGGTCCATGGTATTATTTAGCTGAACAAAAAACGCCCGGATTTATAGATTACTTTATTGTTGGAGAACACTTTAAGCGATTTTTAAGTTCGGGTTGGCAAGGTGATAAATATGGATTCCCAAAATCTCAGCCACTTGGAATGATTTGGATTTTTCTAACTTTATTTGCACTTCCTTGGATAGTTATCACTATTAAAAAATTATGGCAAAACAAATCTGAAATATTCAAAAATAAATGGGTTCTTTATTTATTTTTATGGTTATTATGGACTCCCTTATTTTTTACCACTTCAAAAAGTTTAATTCACCCATACATAATGCCTGCATTAGTTCCTATCGCGTTATTAATTACGCATTGGTGGGAGAAGGTCTTAAATAGAAAAGGAATTATTATTGGTAGTTTTATTTTCCCTACAATTGCTTTATTCCTTCTTCTTGGATTAACAATTAGTGCTAAAAAAGAATTTTACATGAACTCTGATAAATATTTAATTGAAAAACACATTAGTAAGAATCTTCCTTTTTATCATTGGGAAAATAAAAGTTATTCTGGGCAGTTTTACACACAAGGTGAAATAAAAAAGATGAAAGATACCGTTGAATTAAAAGAACATCTTATATTAAAAGAGCCATTTTTAATTATTATTCCTCATAAAAAAATTAAAAAAATAAACGAAAAATATTTACAAACTTTAAAACAAATAGATTCGAATGACAAAAAGGGTTTGTACATTTTTAGTAACTAAATTAATTCATCTATTTTAAATTTTCTAATAGCACAATCCATATAATCTTAGGATGATATTACGTTCAAAGCTTTTTTAAGAATTGATATTTTTAATGAGCTACTTTTCATTTCATAAAACTCACCATCAATTTGCATATTAAATTGTGTGTTATTATTTCTATCAATAACTACCGTATCCAATTGTTTATAAATCACTTCATTCAATAAATAGTGCTTCCTAATTAACAATAACATTCCAAAAATTAACATTCTTATTTTACTAATTTTTGGAACAATAATAATATCTAACAATCCGTCTTGTAATGATGCTTTTGGTGTAATAGTAATTTTGTTTCCCATTTCATTAGAATTTGAAATAAAAAACAAAAATGGATTTATGGAGAAGTCTTCACTCTCTAAATTATAATTATATGACGAATATTTATAAGATTTGAATGATTTAAATGATGCTTTTATATAAGAAATTAAACCTCTGGTTGACATTTTTTCATATTGTGAAATTACTTCAGCATCAAAACCAATACCCATATTGCTAAAAAAATAATTATCATTTACCTTACCTACATCAATTTTTAAAGCTTGTTGTTCTTTAATAAGCAAAACTGCTTTTATTATATTCTTAGGAATTTTTAAATTTGAAGCCAATCCATTTCCAGAACCGATAGCTATTATTCCTAATAAAATAGACGAATTTACCAAACAACTTGCAACTTCATTTATAGTACCATCTCCACCACAAGCAACTATAATATCGGCCTTTTCCTTAATTGATTCTTGTGTTAAAAATATTGCGTGTTTTTTATGTTTGGTATATTTAAATTTAACAATATAATTATCACTCGTAAAATGAGCTACTATAAAATCTTGATTTATAACATGTTTACCTGAACCAGAAATAGGATTAATAATAAAATGAATATGTTGCATATGCTACTTAATTCTTATTTTCTGGTAATTTATATTTCATTGAATTATATAAATAGGAAGCTGTAACTATATGACCTAAGGCATCTTTAGCTAATTCGTTATTAACATTCTCTGCTGGTATTAATTCATCCTTTTTAGATACTTTAAATTGAATAGGTTCTTTGCCTGATTGAAGAACTAACAAATCATCTCCAACTCTAAATGCATTTGTGCTGTAAAACTGCATAATTGCTCTCCCAGGAATAGAATCATTTAGTTCAAAAAGGTTTCTACCAATCATTGGAGTTTCAATATCTATACCCATTAAATCTAATAATGTTGGAGGCATATCTAATTGGCTACATAATTTTTCATAATTAAGTTCTCCATCTAAATTTGGGGCAATTATTAATGCTGGTATGTGAAATTTATTAATTGGAATGATATCCTTTCCCCAAGTTCTTGTATTATGATCAGCAATAATTATAAATACTGTATTTTTATAATAACTTTCATTTTTAGCCATTTTAAAAAATTCTCCAATGGCGTAATCTGCATATTTTATGGCGTTATTAACTGTATTTTTTTCTTTATCGTATAATGTAATCTTATCTTCAGGAAATTCAAATGGTTCATGATTTGAACTTGAAAACATTAAAGAAAAAAAAGGTTTCTCACCATATGATTTATACAATTCATTTCCTTTTTTTACCAATGACTCATCAGAAATTCCCCAAGTACCTTTAAAATCAACTTCATTTTTTTCAAAATCACGTTCATCAATAATTTCATCAAAACCATTTCCATTAAAAAAAGAAGCCATATTATCAAAATTTGCTGAACCTCCATAAATAAAACTAGTTTCATAACCTCTTCTTTTTAAAGCATTCGCTAGCGTAAAAAAACCATTTTGAGATTTCCCCAATTTAACAATACTCCTTGAAGGAGTTGGTAAAAAGCCTGTTGTTACAGCTTCAATTCCTCTTACACTTCTTGTTCCTGTAGCATATAAATTTGTAAAAAGCATTCCTTCTTTACTCAATTCATCAAAATTTGGAGTCAATGGTAAACCACCCAATACACCAACATATTCAGCACCTAAACTTTCTTGTAAAAAAATTACGAGGTTGTAAGGATTAGCTGTTTTATGAGTACTTTTTTGTAAATGTAATAGCGGAATTTCTTCATTTTTAAAATCAGTATCACTTGTTGTCATATACTTCTTAACTCTATCAAAAGCTTCATTAATTGGTAGTTTGCCATACATTTTAATCATATCCTCTTCGCTTTTCAAAGAATTTAAAGCAAAACCAACGGTATAAAGAGAATTTAAGGCAATACTATTTGTAAATTGATCTGATGAAAAAACTGCATCACTAGAATTAATTGGACGCTTTGAAGTTAAACTTGATCTTAACCCAAAAAACAATAAGAAAAAAATTAATGGCGAAAGCAATAATTTAAATTTATATGAATGAGCAGGTTGAATTTTAAATATATTTTTTGATTTTTTAAGTAAAAAATAGCCAAAAGATGATAACACAATTAGTGCTACCAACAATATACCCCAAAATCCTTTTATAAGCATTGTAAACACTTCTTTTGGGTACATTAAATATTCAATAAACAATCTGTTTGGTCTTGTGTCATATTGCATTAAAAAACTAGGAGTGGCCAATTCCATTAGCATTATTAAAATTAAAAAAATAACAAAAAAATAACGAATAAAATTATCAATTTTAGCAAGAACATTATCTGGTAATAGTACTATTAACAATGTGGGAATTGTTGCTATGTATGAAAGCAAAATAATATCTATCCTTAAACCAATAGGAAAAATGAGCCAATAGTTTTCAGTTACCGTTATTCTTGATGAAAACCAGGCTAAAAGAATTAATCTACTACAAGTAGTAATTATAATTCCAAGAATAAAGAATAGCACAATTGGTCTTGAAAATTTTATTTTTCCCATACTCAATAATTGTCATAAATTTAGAATTCAAATTTAATATCTTAATCTTTAAATAACATTATTCTATTTATTTATTTTTAATTAATATTAGGAGTACTATAATTTTTATTTTTATTACCCTTAATAATTTCAAAAATAGTACTTTTGACTTATGAAAACACTTACTAACGTAGATAAGATTGCATATTTTTTTTTAATAGTAACTTTTGCAATTGGAATTTATTTTGCAACAACAAATCTTGATTATTTTGATACCGTTTACAGTAAAGAAGATGGGTTTATAGAAAATAGTCAATTTATACTAATTTTTTTATCCAGCATATTATTATTTTATAGATTTTTTAAGTTTTTTAAGAGCAAAAATCTGTATTGGAAAATTGGTGTATTTTTATTGGCATCCGTATTTTTATTTGGTGCAGGAGAAGAAATTTCTTGGGGTCAACGTATCTTTAACGTTGAATCTTCAGAATACTTTTTAGAAAACAATGCCCAAGGAGAAACCAATTTACACAACATGGTTGTTGAGGGAAAAAAGATAAATAAAATTATATTTAGTCAATTGTTAACCCTTATTTTAATTATTTATATTTTTATTCTCCCTATACTTTATAGAAAAATTAAAGTCATTAAAAATCTTGTAAATATATTTGCAGTTCCAGTTGTAAAATGGCACCATACCATAGCTTTTTTAGTTGCTACTGGATTAATATTTTTTGTGAATTCAGAAAGAAAATGGGAATTGTATGAATTAGGATTTGCTGTCATTTTCTTTCTCATATTTTTAAATCCGCTAAATAAAGATATTTATACTTCAAATTTAAAATAAGTCTTGTTATTCCTAAGTAGGCAGAAATCTATTCTTAAGTAAATTTGGATTCTTGTATTCATAGGAACGGCACGCCTATAATGTGTGAGATTAAACTAATACGTAAAATCTTATTTATTCCTTTAAAAACATCCTCAAAAATAACTTAAATAATTTGTAACTAATTGTTCCATATAGTGTTCCAAAAAACATTCCCGTTATAACATCTAAAGGAAAGTGTACTCCAATATATACTCTACTATAAGCAACTAACAATGCCCATAAAACTAATATTGGAAATACATATTTTAATTTTCTTTTTAAGAGCAAACCGAAAAATACAGCTATAGCCATTGCATTAGCCGCATGTGCTGAAAAATAACCATACATACCTCCACAACTAGCTTTAACCAAACGAATTAAATGTGAGATATTTTCATCGTGGCAAGGTCTTAATCTTTTAAAACCGTATTTAAATAAGTTACTGGTTTGATCGGAAAGAGTAATAAGTAAAACTACAAAAAGAACAATTGCCAATGTCTTCTTAATTCCGTAGTGTTTGTAGGTAAAATAAAGTAATAAGAAATACAATGGAATAGCGCTAAACTTATTTGTTACAAATAGCCAAAAACCATCCCATTGTACCGTACCTAAATTATTTAAATAAATTAATAATTCTATGTCTTTACTTATTAAAGAATCAAACATTTTTACTAATTCGTATTAATTTATTAGTTATTTTGAAACCAATTCTATTAATTCTATCACAAAAACTAAATCGGTATTTGGTGGTATAATGCCACCTGCACCATGACCGCCATACCCTAAATGTGATGGGATAAATAACATGGCTTTATCGCCAATTCTCATTTGTAGCAATCCTTCTCTAAAACCGGGTATTAATTGTGCTTCTGAACTAAACACCGTTGTAAAAGGAGCATATCCATTTTCATTATCTCTAGCCTCATCATAAACATCATAAGCTTTAGCAACCTCCTTATAATTGGTATCAAACAATCTTCCATCAGTAAAATAGCCTGCGTAATTTACTTTAACGCTTACTCCTTCATTTGGAAATTCTCCATTTTTGGTTTCAGTAATAAATATTTTCAATCCAGAAGGAAGTTCAGTTGATTTCGCTGAATTTTTATTAAATTCTATTAGTGTTTTATCTGCTACTTTTTTAATTCTTTCTTCTTTGAGACTTTGTTCTTCAAAATATTTTGAAAATTCTTTAGATGCTTTGAATTTTTTAGCGGATTTCCCAATTTTTATAATCTCAATCTTTTCAATTACATCATTTTGTAAAATTGAATCAACTACAGATTGTCCTTCAATAACATTCCCGAAAACTGTATGCTTTCCATCTAACCAGGGAGTTTCTTTATGTGTGATAAAAAATTGACTCCCATTAGTAGCTGGACCTGAATTTGCCATAGATAATATACCTGATTTATCATGTTTTAATAACAAATGACCTTGTTCATCTTTTGGAAATTCATCCATAAATTTATAACCAGGATCACCTTCTCCTGTTCCTATTGGATCTCCGCCTTGAATCATAAAATCTTTTATAACTCTATGGAAAATAAGACCATTGTAAAAAGGTTTTCCTATTAATGAATCAACAACCTGTTTATTTGAACCTTCTGCTAAAGAAACAAAATTAGCTACTGTAACTGGCGTTTTTTCAAATTCTAATTTTAATAAAATTACACCTTTACTAGTTTCCATATTTGCATACAAACCATCAGCCAAATTAGTATATTTAGTAGGTTTACAAGAAATAACAACTAATAATAAAACAACTAGTATAAATTTAAGAAATCTCATTTTTTATTTTACAATTTCTAACAATTCAACTTCAAAAATTAAGGTTGCAAAAGGTTTAATTGGACCTCCTTGACGTGGAGTTGCGCCGTAAGCCAATTCTTGAGGAATCACAAATTTGTATTTAGAACCTACACTCATTAATTGTAAACCTTCAGTCCACCCTTTAATAACTCTATTTACGCCAAATTCAGCTGGTGTTCCTCTATCTACTGAACTATCAAAAACAGTTCCATCAATTAAAGTACCATGATAATGAACTTTTACTTTTGAAGTTTCACTAGGTTTTTCTCCAGAACCTTCTTTTAAAACAACATATTGCAAACCACTTTCAGTAACTTGAACTCCTTTTACAGATTTATTATCATCTAAAAATTTAATTCCTTCAGCTTTTATATCTCCAAACTCAACTTCCGCTTTTTTTGCAGCTTCTTCTTGTTGTTTTTTTCTATCATTTTCTTGCTTTTTTTGGAAAAATTCTCTCAAAATAACATCTACTTTTTCAGTGTCAATTAAAATATCTGTAGAATCAATTCCACTAATAACACCCTGAATAAAAAGGTCTCTATCAACTTCTGTAAAATTTGCTTTTAATTTGTTTGCGATGTCTAAACCTAAAACATAACTAACTGTGTCAATTTCACTTTTTAAATTTCTTTTTGAAATTCCTTGACTATTGCATGATAAAACTGTTGAACCTAATGCAACAACTACTAAAAACTTAATTATTTTCATTATTTTTATTTATTTTATTTAATTGAACTTTATATATTAACGATTGATTAATTGCTATTTTTTTTTGATCGCCCAAATATCCGAAAACTTTATGAGATGGAAATAAAAAAGTTACTATATCTCCTTCTCCCATTAATTTTAAACCATTGCGTAAACCTTCAATTATTTCTTGTTGATCTACAAAATAGTGTAATTCTCCAATTTCTTCGGAAGTATAAATAATGTTCTTATTTAAATCATAAACTTCGTAATTATACAAAAGTTCATCTCCAAATTTAGGTAAATATACGTTAGATTCTTTCTTTTCAAACTTATACCAAAAACCGTTTGAAGAAGCTATATAAGTACTTAAAGAATCATGTTCCATTAGTTCTTTAAATGTATTTTCTTCATCTGAAATTAACGATTTATTGAAAGAAACAGATTCTTTCAAAAACGAAGATGTTTTTCTAACAACGGGTTTTCTAGGAATTGTATTCCCACACGAAAACAAAATTATTGAAATACCTAAAAGTAAAAAACTATGCTTCATAAGAGTTTAATAATTCTTTTTTATAGTTAGGTAAAACAGTCAAAAAATTAGAAATAGTTTCATCCATTGATACTAGCGACTTTCCTCCTGCCGCATTGTCATGTCCGCCACCATCAAAATGTTCACGTGAAAATTTATTTACTGAAAAATTACCTTTTGATCTCAATGAAATTTTAATAATTTTCTGTTCAACATCTTCAATAAAAATGGCAGCAAAAATTACACCATCTAAAGATAATGCATAATTTACAACACCCTCTGTATCTCCTTTTTCATACTTAAATTCATCTAATTCTTGTTGACTTAACGTAATATATGCAGTTTTTAGTTTGTCAATCACTACTAAATTACTTAGTGCACGTCCCAAAAGTTGCAGCCTCCCATAAGAATTTGTGTCATATACATTGTTATGTATTTTTGCATTTTCTGCTCCTTTTTCTATCAAATCCGCAATTATTCTATGCGTTGTACTTGTTGTTGAAGGAAACCTAAAAGAACCAGTATCTGTCATAATTCCTGTATATAAACAATTAGCTATATCAGCATTTATACTATTAACATCTTCTAATTTTTCAAAAAAATGATACACCATCTGACACGTTGAACAGATAGAAACATCTGAATATAAGTAGGTTGCAACATCGTCAGGTTGCTGATGATGATCAATCATTATAAACGTACCTTTATAATCCTCTAACGTATTTTGCATATCGCTTCCAACTCTATGTAATGCATTAAAATCTAATAAAAAAATTATTGAGGCCTCTTCTATACAACTTTTTGATTGCCTATTTTGCATATCAAATTTAAAAACATCTTCTGAACCCGGTAACCATTTTAAAAAACTAGGATAATCGTTTGGCGAAACTACAGTTGCTTTATGTCCTTTATTTATTAAATAATGATACATCGCTAAACTAGCCCCAATTGCATCACCATCTGGATTTCTATGTGGTACTATAACTACATTCTTAGGTGTTGAAAGCAACGCTTTTATTTCCTTTATTTCATCTACATTCATAAGGAGCAAATATACAAATAATACTATATTTTATTTCGTTAAGGACTGTATATTTGTTGAAATATAAAATTATACAATCCGAAATGAACTATTTTAAAACACTATTCATACTATTATTTGTTTTTATATCTTGTAAAACTGATTTGAAACCAGATAAAACAATCTCAAATTCAGAACCAACTACCAACGATTTCATAATTGCTTTTGGCTCTTGCAATAATCAAGTATTACCCAATACTTTTTGGACTGAAATTAAAAAGAATAGTCCTGATGTATGGATTTGGGGAGGGGATATTATTTACTCTGATACTGAAGATATGTCGTATTTAGAACAAAATTATTTGAAGCAAAAAAATAATGTTGGGTATGCTAATTTTATTAAAAAAGTAGAAATACTTGGAACTTGGGATGATCACGATTATGGAATAAATGATGGAGGTATTGAATATGATAAGAAAGATGCTTCTCAACAATTGTTTTTAGATTTTATAGATGTTTCTAAAAATAGTGAACGAAGAAAACAAAAAGGTGTATATTTTTCTAAAGATTATACTGTAAATAACGAAATTATAAAAGTTATTATATTAGACACTCGTTATTTTAGAACAGCTTTAACACCAGATACTGAGACTGAAAAAAGATACAAACCAACTACTTCTAAAGATGCTTCAATGCTTGGTGAAACACAATGGAATTGGTTAAAAAATCAACTACAAAACTCTAAAGCTTCTTATACCATTATAGTAAGCAGTATTCAGTTTTTATCTGCGGAACACGGTTTTGAAACCTGGGGAAATATGCCTTTCGAAGTAACAAAAATGGAAGACCTTCTTATTTCAACCAAAACTAAAAATGCTATTATTCTTTCTGGTGATAGACATATTTCTGAATTTTCAAAAAAAGAAATTGACAGTTTAAACTATCCGCTTATAGATTTTACATCAAGCGGATTAACACATTCATATGCTAATTCTAGTGGCGAAACTAATAAATTTAGAGTTGGCAGTCTGGTTTCAAAAAAAAGTTTTGGGATTTTAAAATTTGATTTAAAAACCAATACAGTACTTATGGAAATTAGAGGTGAAAATAATAAAATTTACGAATCCTTTACTCAAAATTATTAACCGTATTTATAACTTTATATAGAAAATACTATATTTGCACCGATTTTAAAAATTAAGACACATAATAATGGCAACAAATAGAACATTTACAATGCTTAAACCTGATTCTGTTGAAAAAGGATATACTGGAGCAATCTTAGAAAAAATAAATGCTGCTGGTTTTAGAATTGTAGCAATGAAAAAAACACAAATGACGGTAGCTGATGCTGAAGAATTTTATGCAATTCATAGTGAACGTCCATTTTTTGGAGAGTTGGTTGAGTTTATGACTCGTGGACCAGTAGTAGCTGCTATTTTAGAAAAAGAAAATGCAGTTGAAGACTTTAGAGCTTTAATTGGCGCAACAAATCCTGCAGATGCAGCCGAAGGAACTATCCGTAAATTATATGCTTCTTCTATGGGAGAAAATGCAGTTCACGGTTCTGATAGTGATGAAAATGCAGCTATTGAAGGTGCTTTTCATTTTTCAGGAAGAGAAATGTTTTAAGAATTACCTTTAACAAAACACATAAAAAAAACCGTTGCAATACACTGCCCCCAAAAAGTTAGACACTATTTGGGGGTATTTTTATGTGGAATATATATCTATATGTTTTATTTATTATACTTTAATGTCATCTTTGTGTGGATTCCTGCCTTCGTAGGAATGACAGGAATATCTTTATTAAAAGAATATCAATTATCAGCTTAAAATAATTTTAGAAATTAATTCTTCCCCTAATTCATCATTCATCATTTTAATAATTTTTTCTTTACCATAACTTAATTCTTCTCTTAACACTGAAGATTTTAAATTTACAATCAAAGTTTTTCCATTTAATTCTACTTTATTTGTATAAGAAACAACTCCTTTTCCCATTAATTTTGCCCAAGCATCTTTAACTGACAGTTGATGCATTCCTTTTGTTAATTTATTTTCTGCAATAACATTTTTCATTAAATCTTGGATCGAATGAAATTCATTTTGACGTTTTGCCATTATAATTGAAATATTTTATACGGTTGATTTGTAACTTTTACCACTTCTTCAGTACGTTCTTTATGCGTATCTGTAATAAATAACTGTCCAAATTCATTATTATTTACCAAGTTTATTATTTGTGCAACTCTTAAATCGTCTAGCTTATCAAATATATCATCTAATAATAAGATAGGTTTTATTTTTGATTGTTTTTTTATAAAATCAAATTGAGCCAATTTTAAAGCAATTAAATAGGATTTTTGCTGTCCTTGTGATCCAAATTTTTTAATTGGATAACCCTCAATCTCAAAAGTTAAATCGTCTTTATGAATTCCTGCACTTGTAAATTGTAATACTCTATCTCTTGCAACATTTTGGTCAAATAATTCTAAAAACCCTACTTCGTCAAGTTGTGTTTTGTAAACCAAATCAACTGTTTCACAACTATTAGAAATTGCCTCATATCGCTTTTTAAAAATTGGAATAAATTCTTCTAAAAAAGATTTTCTTTTTTCATAAATAATACTTCCGTACCGTTCTAATTGCTCATCATATACTTTTAAGTTAATGACATCAAAAGTTCTATTAACTGCAAAATACTTTAATAAAGAGTTTCGTTGCACTAATACCTTATTATATTTTATAAGTGTTTGTAAATATTGATTGTCTGACTGAGAAATTACACTATCAATAAATTTTCTTCGTATGTCACTTCCATCAGTAATTAAATCTCTATCTGCAGGTGAAATAATAACCAAAGGCAAATAACCTATATGATCTGAAAATTTTTCATAGGCTTTCCCATTACGCTTAACAACTTTTTTATTTCCGCGTTTTAAACTACAAACAACGGTATCAATTTTATCTTTAATTTGGTACACTCCTTCAATCATAAAAAAATCTTCAGAATGCCTAATATTTTGTGTTGCTACAGAATTAAAGTAACTTTTAGCAAAAGAAAGGTAATAAATTGCATCTAAAACATTGGTTTTTCCAACACCGTTATTTCCAACAAAACAATTAATTTTCTCCTGAAAATCAAATGTTTGTGATTCAAAATTTTTAAAATTTACTACAGTAATTTTTTGTAAGTGCATCTATTTTATTTGAAAGTTTAAAATTATTGAAAATAAATGGGAATTTTGATATAATTGCATTTTTACTTTCAATTAAAAAGGCTATTTTTGCCCCTACAAAATTATTAGAATAAATGGCAACATATAAAAAGACAAGTAGTAAAGTAAAAAAAGATCAAAATAATAAAGCAGAGCATTCAACAACAGCTGATGTTTTTAACACATTAGATGAGACAGCTTCAAGATCTGAAAAATTCGTAATTAAAAACCAAAAAACAATCTTTATAGTTTTAGGTTTGGTAGTCGTTTTAATTTTGGGTTATTTGCCATATCAAAAATATATTAAGGCTCCAAAAGAAAAAGAAGCAGCTAACGAATTGGCATTCCCAAAAGCATATTTTGAAGATGCAAGTACTAGTGCAATTGCAACTGATTCATTATATACTTTAGCATTAACTGGAGCTGATGGAAAATTAGGATTTACTGATATTTCAAGTCAATATAGCGGAACAAAAGCTGGAAATTTAGCAAATTATTACGCTGGTATTTCTTACTTAAAATTAAAAAAGTACAAAGAAGCAATTGAATATTTAGAAAAATTTTCATCAGAAGATGAATTATTAGGCCCTACTGCAAAAGGTGCTATTGGTGATGCATTTGCTGACATTGATCAACCTGAAGATGCTTTAGATTACTATTTAAAAGCTGCCAATTTAAAAGATAATAATTTTTCAAGTCCTTTATTCCTTTTCAAAGCTGGGAATACAGCTATGGAATTAGAAAAATTTTCAAAAGCTTTAGATCTTTTTAACAGAATTAAAACCGATTATCCAAATTCTGAAGAAGCTGAAAATATTGATATTTATATCAACAAAGCAACATTTGCATCTAAAAAATAAGCTGTAATGGCAACAACTAATTTATCTAATTACGATAAAACAACAATCCCAAACGCGAAGAAATTTCGGTTTGGGATTGTTGTTTCTGAATGGAATCCTGATATTACGGAAAATCTATATTTAGGTGCTGAAAAAGCACTTATTGAGAATGGCACAACTAAAGAAAATATAATTCGTTGGAGTGTGCCAGGAAGTTTTGAACTAATTTATGGTTGCAAACGAATGATAGAAACTCAAAAATTAGATGCTATTATTGCTATTGGAAATGTAATACAAGGTGAAACAAAACATTTCGATTTTGTTTGTGATGGAGTAACTCAAGGTATTAAAGATTTGAATATTAAATATGATGTCCCTATTATTTTTTGTGTACTTACAGACAATACAAAACAGCAATCTATTGACCGTTCTGGAGGAAAACATGGAAATAAAGGAATAGAATGTGCTATTGCTGCTATTAAAATGGCGGCTTTAAGAGAGTTTTAACAGACTTCTTATTCACAAAACTTGACCACAACTTCATAATTCAGTATTTTTGACTATTATGGGATTTTTAAGAAAACGTACAAACAAAAAATTTGACTACAAGCCTCGTTATTATAGTGGTGAAGGAAACCCTTTTAAAATAGGGCATAAGTTTGATGAATTTAGAACTACGGTAGGAGCTAATAAAGGTTTGAAAGATAAATTTAAATCGGCTTTTGAAGAAAGTGAAAATTCTGATAATAAGGGATTTAACAAAACAATCTTAATTATTATTGCTATATTAGTTTTCATATTTTTATACATCATTGATTTCGATTTATCAATTTTCAAGAAACCATTTTAAATGCCAGATATTATTCAGCTACTACCCGACCATGTTGCAAATCAAATTGCAGCAGGTGAAGTTGTGCAACGGCCGGCTTCCGTAGTAAAAGAATTACTTGAAAATGCTATTGATGCTGAAGCTACAAACATAAAATTAATTATAAAAGAAGCTGGTAAAATACTCATTCAAGTTATTGATAATGGTAAAGGAATGAGCATTACTGATGCCAGACTTAGTTTTGAACGCCACGCAACTTCAAAAATAAAAAAAGCAGAAGATTTATTTAATTTACACACCAAAGGTTTTAGAGGCGAAGCATTGGCATCAATTGCTGCTATTGCACACGTTGATTTAAAATCGAAGCAAGAGAATCAAGAATTAGGAACACATATTAAAATTGAAGGTAGTAACCTCATTTTTAAAGAAAATACTTCTACCCCTAAAGGAACTTCAGTTGCTGTAAAAAATTTATTTTACAACATTCCAGCACGAAGAAATTTCTTAAAATCTAACAGTATAGAAACACGTCATATTATCAATGAATTTCAGCGAGTTGCTTTAGCACATCCCACTATTTCGTTTACATTTTATCATAATGAAAGTGAGGTTTATAATCTAACTTCGGGAAATTTACGCCAACGTATTGTTGCTATTTTTGGAAAAAAAACAAATGAAAAATTAGTTCCAATACATGAAGTAACCGATGTACTTGAAATTAAAGGTTTTGTTACAAAACCCGAATTTGCCAAGAAAAAAAGAGATGAACAATTCTTTTTTGTGAATGATCGTTTTATTAAAAATGCTTATTTAAATCATGCTGTTTCAAGTGCTTTTGAGAGCTTACTTTCTGGCGGGTATTTTCCAACTTACTTTTTATATTTAACAGTCCCAACTAAAAGTATAGATATTAATATCCATCCAACAAAAACAGAAATTAAGTTTGATGATGAAAAAACACTGTATGCTATTTTACGCTCCACTGTAAAACATAGTTTGGGACAATACAATGTTGCACCAATTCTTGATTTTGATAGAAGTGCTTCATTTGATACACCTTATGATTATAAAGATAAAAAATCTGAAACTCCAAAAGTTAGCGTAAACCACGATTTTAATCCGTTTAAAAACGAGGAACAAAAATCTATTCAATTTCCATTCAAACGTGAAAAGAATCAACAATGGGAAAGTTTATATACCGGAATTGATGTTCATAATATTGAAGTAGAGTCTGAAACCGTTCATAATTCATTATTCTCAGATGAAAAACCAAATAGCAAAACATATCAGATTCATAAAAAATATATAGTAAGTAGCATAAAATCTGGGATTGTTTATATCAATCAACATTTAGCGCATCAACGTATTTTATACGAAGAATTTTTAGAAAATATTACCGTTAAAGATGCATTGAGCCAACAATTATTATTCCCTTTAGAAATTTCATTTAATAAAATTGATATTGTTTTAATAAAAGAAATTAAAGAAGATTTAGAAAGTATTGGATTTTTATTTGACAAAATATTAGATGATTCAATTGTTGTAAATGGTATTCCAATAACAATTACTGAAAGTCAAATTACAATTATTATTGAGCAATTATTAGAAGATATAAAAAATGATATCCCTAATGCTAGCTTCAGTCAACTAGACGTTATGGCAAAAAGTTTGGCGAAAAGTTTAGCCATTAAAACAGGCATAAAATTAGATTTAAAAGAGCAGGAAGAAATTGTAAATAAATTGTTTATTTGTAACCAACCCGATTTGTCTCCTTTTGGAAAAACCACTTTTGTGACAATAAATATTGATGAAATTGATAAAAAATTTAACAATTAAACGTTGTTAACTAGTATAAATTATGGGAAGAATTACAGAAGCTGTTAAGCATTTAATAATCATAAACGTACTATTTTTTGGTGCAACATATCTAATGCCAAATTTGCAAAATATGTTTGCATTATATTTCCCTGAAAATCCTCAATTTGGGTTTTGGCAATATGCAACACATATGTTTATGCACGGTGGCTTTAGTCATATATTATTTAATATGTATGGTTTATGGGCTTTTGGAACACCACTAGAACAAATGTGGGGAAGAAATAAATTTATTTTTTTCTATCTATCAGCGGGTTTAGGAGCAGGTGTAATTTATACATTAGTTAATTATTATCAGTTTAATAGTGTATATGATCAACTAATTAATATTGGATTATCAGGTACTGAAATTCAAAATATCCTAAATACTGGAAGCTATAACTCGGAAATTTTAAAGTCTATTTCTCAAACAGACTTATCAGAATTTTTCGCAACATATCATACTCCTGCTGTTGGTGCTTCTGGCGCAATTTATGGTGTATTAGTAGCTTTTGGTTTATCATTCCCTAATTCTAAATTAGCATTGATATTTTTACCTGTTCCAATTGCAGCAAAATATTTTATTCCTGCTATTATTTTAGGAGATTTATTCTTTGGAATGACTAAATATTCTATTGGAAATGTAGCTCATTTTGCGCACGTTGGTGGCGCTTTAATAGGATTTATAATTGCTTGGTATTGGAAACAAAATCAATTTAAACGCTGGAACTAAGTTGAATATTTTAAACGACATAAAAGATGCTTTTTACAAAGCTAATAGTACTGAGAAAATAATTTATCTTAATGTATTCTTATTTTTAATAACGGTATTGCTCAATAAATATATTATTGAATGGTTTGCGCTGCCTTCAAATTTAGATAGTTTTTTATACAAACCTTGGAGTTTAATAACATACGCTTTTATACATCAAAATATATTTCATGTATTGTCTAACCTGTTCGTTTTATATTATATAGGTAACTTATTTCTAAACTTTTATTCCCAAAAACAATTTTTAAATTTTTACTTTTTAGGAGGAATTTTTGGAGGAATTGTGTTTTTAGGGTACTATTATTTTATAGATAAAACAGTGGCATTACCTTTAGCAGGTGCTTCTGCAGCTGTAACTACTATTTTTATAGCTATTGCTACTAAAATTCCTAGATATGCACTTCAATTACGTTTTATTGGAAGTGTAGAATTATGGGTTTTGGCTGCAATTTGGGTGGTGTTAAGTATTTTACAATTAGCAAATCCAGATAAAGGAAGTGCTATTGCACATTTAAGTGGTGCTTTTTTTGGGTATATTTATGCCAAACAACTAGAACAAGGGAACGATATTGGTAGTTGGTTTGAAAGTATTTTAGACTATTTTAGTAACTTATTTAAGCCTAAAAAAAGATCACCTTTTAAGGCAGTTTATAAAACTAAAAGTAAAACACCAACACACGATGTTTCTATAACGAGACAAAGAAAAATTGATAACATTCTAGATAAGATAAGTAAATCTGGTTACGAAAGCTTAACACAAGAAGAAAAAGATTTTTTATTTAGAGCTGGGAAAAAATAGTAGTTAATGAAAAAGTTATCATTGTTTAATAAATTTATAGCAGTTGTAAACTCCTTTTTTGCAACGGTATTACTTATTTCATTTTTAAGCTATTATATTTCTCCTAACACCATATCACTTATTTCATTTTTGAGTCTTGGCATTCCTACATTAATTATTATAAACTTTCTATTTATACTCTATTGGATTGTAAAATTAAAACGTCAGTTTTTAATATCTACAATTGTATTAATTATTGGTTTTCAGTATGTTACAAAACTATATGGTTTTGAAGAAAAGAAAATTTTATTAAGTACAGATGTAAAAGTAATGAGTTATAATGTACGGATGTTTAATATTTATAACTGGATTGATGAAGAAAATGTAGATCAAAAAATTTATGAGTTTATTAATGAGAAAGAACCAGATATTTTGTGTTTACAAGAGTTCAATCCTACTATAAAAATTGGTTTTAAATTTCCTTATAAATATGTAAAAGCTAGCCAAAAAAGTAAGCTGTTTGGACATGCCATCTTTTCAAAATTTAAAATAATTAACACAGGGTCTTTAAATTTTACAAATAGTAATAACAATGCTATTTTTGCTGACATTGTAAAAAACAATGATACTATTAGAGTTTACAATGTTCATTTAGAGTCTTTAAGGATTAATCCGAAAGAAGATTATTTTAACCAAGAAAACTCTGAAAAACTAAGAATAAGAGTAAAAAGCGCTTTTAAAAAACAAGCAAACCAAGCAACATTAATTAATCAACATCAAGAAAAAACACATTACAAATCCATTATTTGTGGTGATTTTAATAATAATGCATTTTCTTGGGCATATCATACATTAAAAAACGGTAAAAATGACGCTTTTGAAGTCGCTGGTGAGGGATTTGGGAAAACATACAATCATAAATTCCCGCTGCGCATAGATTTTATATTGGTAGATGAAAAGATTGAAATTAATAATTTTAAAACATTTGAGGTTAATTACTCCGATCATTATCCTATAATGGCGCGACTTCAATTTTAACGTAAACCCTGATAAACATCACTTATAAAAAACTTTAAATAATTAACTTTGTATTCATCACAAAAAAACCACCAATGAAACAACTAATTTCCTTTCTATTTTTATGCACGTTCTTTTTAGGATTTTCGCAACAACAAAATTTATCTATTGACGAGGCTGTTTTGGGTTATTACAAAGGATTGTATCCTTCATCATTAGACAACCTAATGTGGGTAGAAAATTCTAATACTTATGTATTTCAAAAAGATTCAACATTGCTTTTTACAGATGCTAAAACGAATACCAATGTCTCAACTATTTCTCTACTTCAACTTCAAAAAACATATCCAACTTTAAAACGTTTTCCACGTTTACAAGAAATTTCAAGTACTGAATTTACGTTTAGCAATGATAATACTGTGGAAGTTTTTAATTATACAAACAACACAAAAAGTGCAACTATTTCATTTGATGAAGCGGCTCAAAACAATGAATACAATTCAAAAGCAACAGCAATTGCATACACGTTAGAAAATAATTTATTTATTGGAACAACTTCAAACCCAAAAGTGGCAGTTACTTTAATTGAATACAAAAATATTGTTTCCGGACAAGCAATTCACAGAAGTGAATTTGGAATTGTAAAAGGTACTTTTTGGAGTCCTGAGGGAACTTATTTAGCTTTTTATCAAAAAGACGAAAGCAATGTTACAAATTACCCGTTAGTTGACATGACCACCTACCCAGCTTCCTTAAAAAATATTAAATACCCAATGGCCGGACAAGGAAGTGAAATAGCTAAAATTGGTATTTTTAATTTAAAAACTAAACAAACTACGTACTTAGATATTGATACTAACGATGAACATTATTTAACAAATTTATCGTGGACACCTGATGAGAAATATTTACTAGTTGCCGAAATAAATAGAGGTCAAAATCACGTTTGGTATAACAGATATAGTATTGAAACCGGAAAAAAAATTAATACACTTTTTGAAGAAACCAATGATAAATGGACAGAACCAGAATTTGATGCTGTTTTTTTACCAAAAAGCACCACCAACTTTTTATGGTTTAGCGAACGTGATGGTTTTATGAATTTATATGAATACACAACCGAAGGAAAATTAGCAAAACAAGTTACCAATTTCAAATGGGTAGTTACTGGTATTTTAGGATTTGACACAAAAGGACAAAACGTATTTGTCACAGGAACAGGAACTGACGCAAGAGAATCACATACATTTAAAGTAAACTTAAAATCTGGAAAATATACTCGCCTTACAAAAGTAAATGGGACACATAATTCACAATTAAATACGAACGGAAATTATATACTAGATTCATACAGTAGTTTAACTATTCCGAATACTATTGAAGTTATTGACACTGAAAAAGGTAAAACTACTTCAATTTATACCGCTGAAAACCCACTAAAAGAGTACAAATTAGGAACTACCGAATTTCTTACTTTAAAAGGAAATGATGGAACTGATTTATATGCAAAAATCACAAAACCCGCAGATTTTGATGCTTCTAAAAAATATCCTGTTTTAGTGTATGTTTATGGTGGACCACACGCTCAATTAATCACTAATTCTTGGTTAGGAGGTTCAAGTTTATGGATGCCTGCATTTGCAACTACAGAAAATTACATTGTGTTTACGTTAGATAACAGAGGTTCAGCCAATAGAGGTTTTACTTTTGAAAGTGTTATTCATAGAAATTTAGGAAACGCTGAAATTGAAGATCAATTAACTGGAATTGATTATTTAAAATCCTTAGATTTTGTTGATAGTTCTAGAATTGCGGTGAATGGCTGGAGTTACGGTGGTTTTATGACTACAAGTTTAATGTTACGTAATCCTGGCGTATTTACAACAGCTGTTGCAGGTGGACCTGTTACAGACTGGAAATATTATGAAATAATGTATGGAGAGCGTTATATGGATACACCTCAAGAAAATCCTGAAGGTTACGAGAAAGCGAAAGTGCATAACTACATTAAAAATTTAGATGGCAAACTATTAATTATACACGGAAGTGTAGATCCAACAGTAGTTCCTCAGCACAGTATGACTTTATTACAAGAAGCTGTAAAACAGAAAGTACAAATAGACTTTTTTACGTATCCAATGCACGAACACAATGTACGTGGAGTTGATAGAGTTCATTTGGTAAAGAAAATGTTGGAATATATTGTTGAGAATAATAAATAATTCTACGATACAAAAACCCACAAGCTCTAACAACACTAAAATTTGTTAGGGCTTTTTAAAACTAAATTAAACAGCTATGATACTAATTAGTGCCGATAAAAATTCAATTGTTAAAATTGACCAAGGAGAATTAGTAAGTTATAAAAAAGATGGTGAAGAATTAATACATCAAAAAGGGAATCCTGGTTGGAGAAATTCTGATACTGAAATGTTTCCAATAATTGGGCCAACTGAATCCAATAACTTTATTGTAGCAACTCCAAAAGGAAATTACAGTCAAGATCAGCACGGACTTTTAAGAGAATTACCGTATTCTACAAAAAATCAAATAGAAAACGCTTGTTCTTTCCTAAAAAAATATGCCGCATATTCAGCGATTGAAAACTCTAAATATCCAGAAAAATCTTCTGCCAGACTGCTTTCTTGGCCTTATAATTTTTCATTCATAAAAACATATATTTTAACAAATGAATCTTTAAAAATTTCGTTTGAAATTGAAGCAGAAAAGGGAATGCCGTTTATGCTTGGTTATCATCCTGCCTTTATGCTAACTGGTAAATTAGACGAAATTGTAAAATCAGAGACTGAAGAAGTTACGATACCCGAAATAATAAAAAATGGTTCTAAAGCATTCCCTGTTTTAAACACAAATGAAATTTCTTTGATTAAACAAAGTGGTTATAATATTAAGCTTAAAACTGAAGGATTTAATAACTTTATGCTATGGACTGAAGTTTCAAATATGCTTTGTATTGAGCCAATAACTGCATATCCATATACTGGTGAAAAAGCACTTTCTTCAAATATGTTTAATCTATCAATTGGTAATGATACTTTTGCAATAAATATCATTCCTTATAAATAAAATCGTGTGTAATTTATTTTAAGAATTACGCAAAACCATTAAAATAATATTACTCAAACTTAATAGACTTTGCCGGACTAATTTTTGAAACTATAATTGTTGGAATGATAAGCATTGCTAAACATAAAAAAAGCGTTCCAACGTTTAATAACATAATATATCCAAAATCAATATATATAGGAACTGTATTTACATAATATGTTTCTGGATTTAAAGAAATAAAACTACCATACTTTTGAGCTAGTAAAATGGTTATCCCTATTAAATTTCCCCAAAATAAGCCTCTTAAAATTAAATAACTTGCATTGTATAAAAATATTTTACGAATACTAATATTGTGACTTCCAAGTGATTTTAAGATTCCTATCATTTGTGTTCTTTCTAAAATTAACACTAATAAAGCCGTTATCATATTTATACCCGCAACTAATATCATAATAGTAATAATGATATAAATATTGGTATCAAACAAGCTTATCCATTCAAATATTTCTTGATATTTTTCAACTATACTTTGGTTATTTAAGGTCGATGAAGTTTGTTCATACACTTCCTTGCTTTTTTTATCAATAGCATCAAAATCATTTAAAAACACTTCAAAACCTCCAACTTCATTGACTTCCCATTTATTCATTTTTTGAATATGTTGAATATCTGAAATTACAAAATTTTCATCAAAATCTTGAAATCCAGAATTATAAATTCCAACTGCTTTAACAACTCTCAACCAAGGCGCTTTTGAAGGGTCTTCTTTTACAAACAGAATATTAAACTCGTCTCCTAAATGAATGTTCAGCCTATTTGAAATTTCGCTTGAAATTAAAACGTCATTAGAAACTTCATCTGTATAGCTAGGCAACACACCTTCAACCAAATATTCTTCAAAAAAAACCCAATCATAATCACTTGAAACTCCTTTAAAAATAACACCTTCGAAATCCGTTTCTGTCCTAATAATTCCAGCCTTAGTTGCAAAAACTTGAACATTCTTAATGTCCCTAACATTGGTGAATTTCGGATAAAAATCTTGATTTTTAGAAACGGGCATTAAGGTGATTTCGGAATTATTATTATCAAAATTTGTAATTTGAATATGCCCGTTAAAACCTGCTAATTTTTCACGTATTTTTTGTTGTAAGCCAATACCCGTTGAAATGGCAATCATCATAATAACTATACCAATTGCTATAGCGATAATTGCAATTTTTATTATAGGTGAAGATATACTACTTTTATACTGTTTTGCAGCGATAATGCGTTTTGCAATAAATAACTCGTAATTCAATTTATATTTATGATTTCTTATTCGTTCAAAAATACATATTTCTTATTGTTTTTTTTATTCTTTTTTAGTTTGTTTTCTTGTGGACAATCCAAGACTTCAAAATTACAGGTAGATAAAGTTTCATTTTTAGAAATAATATCCGGCGCACAACAAACCAGCCAATACTTAAAATTAATAGCAGGTAAAAATGTTGCAGTAGTGGCAAACCAAACTTCTGTAATTTTTAAAGGCAAAAATAGCTACACCCATTTAATTGATAGTTTACTTTCGCATAAAATACATGTTTCAAAGGTGTTTTCACCTGAACATGGCTTTAGAGGAAATACAGATGCTGGCGAAAAAGTTATTGATGGAATAGATGTAAAAACTGAAGTTGCAATTGTTTCATTATATGGAAGTAATAAAAAACCTACCAAAGAACAATTAACAGCTATTGATGTGGTGGTTTTTGATATTCAAGATGTTGGCGTACGTTTTTACACATATATTTCTACACTTCATTATGTGATGGAAGCTTGTGCTGAACAAGGAATCCCTGTAATAGTATTAGACAGGCCAAATCCAAACGGACAGTATATTGACGGACCAACATTGGAAATGGAACATAAAAGTTTTGTTGGAATGCATCCTATTCCTTTAGTTTACGGAATGACAATAGGTGAATATGCGCAAATGATTAATGGTGAACATTGGCTTAAAAATAATATGAAATGTGATTTAACAGTTATTCCCTTAAGAAACTATACTCATAATAGTGAATATAGCTTACCTCTAAGGCCATCACCAAATTTACCTAATGATAAAGCAATAAATTTATATCCTAGTTTAGGGTTTCTTGAAGGAACTATTATAAATGCTGGAAGAGGAACTGAAAACCAATTTCAACAATATGGTGCTCCATTTTTTCCAAAAAGTGAATTTATGTATACTCCACATCCCAATTTCGGATCTAAAGATCCAAAACATAACGGTAAAATATGTTACGGAGTTAATTTATCAACTGTTGAAAGATTAAGCTACGTAAATATTGAATGGCTTATTGATGCCTACAATAAAACGCCAAAAACAGAACAATTCTTTGGAGCAACTTTTACTATCCATGCTGGTACAACTGAATTGGAAAATCAAATAAAAAAAGGTTTCTCAGCTAAAGAAATACATAATTCGTGGCAACCAAAAATTGAGGAGTTTAAAAAAATTAGGAAAAAGTATTTATTATATTAATAACTCTTTTACAATGGCAACTTTATCTTCAACGCCTCAATAATATTATATGTTGCAGGGCAAATTTGCGCATTATTAAGTGTTAAATCTGTAATTTGAATAAATTTACGCCTGTTGGTATGCGGGTATTCACTGCACGCTTTTGGACGAACATCATAGATAGAACAAGTATTATCGCTTAAATCTAAAAATGAGCAAGGTGCCGATTTTAATACATGAAAATCATCTGTATCTCGGTCTAAATATTGTGAAGTAAAATTCACAACCTTCATTTTAAAATGCTTTGAAATGCGTTGAATATCTTTATCTGTAAATATTGGACTGGTAGTCTTACAACAATTACTACAAGTTAAACAATCTGTTTTTTTAAACTCATTGTTGTGTAATTCCTGCATTACCAAATCCAAATTTTTAGGTGTTCTCTTTCTTAATTTTGCAAAATACTTTTTACTTTCTATTAATTTTTCTTTTGCTAATTCAGGTAACTCCTTTAAAAACGCTTCCATTGTTTTAATTTAACCGCAAAAATACGATTAAAAATTTTCAAAATTTATGTATTTTTGCACTTCAAAATATTTCAGCAAACAAATTATGCAAAACATTTTAGAAATAGCCGTAAAAAAAGGTTTTCAAGAAGTCTACAAAGTTACCATTGAATCGGTTGAATTTCAAGCTACTAAAAAAGATTTTGAAGGTGATATTACCATTGTTATTTTTGCTTTTTTACGTTTTGTGAAAGAAAATCCTATTGAAATTGGGACTAAAATTGGTGAATACTTAAAAGAAAATATTGAACAAGTATCCGATTTTAATGTTGTTAAAGGTTTTTTAAACTTAGTAATTGCTGATTCTTACTTTAGTTCAAGTTTTCAAACCGTTTATAAAACTAAAAACTTTGGCTTTATTACTCCAAAAGCAACTAATAAAGCTGTTATGGTTGAATATTCTTCACCAAACACCAACAAACCACTTCATTTAGGACATATTAGAAATAATTTATTAGGATTTTCTGTAGCTGAAATAATGAAAGCTTCAGGGAAAAAAGTTTATAAAACACAAATTATAAACGATCGTGGAATTCATATTTGTAAAAGTATGTTGGCGTGGCAACGTTTTGGAAATGGTGAAACTCCTGAAAGTACTGGTTTAAAAGGAGATAAATTAGTTGGTAATTATTATGTAAAGTTTGATCAAGAATATAAAAAACAAATAAGCCAATTAATTGCTGAAGGAAAAACTGAAGAAGAAGCAAAAAAACAAGCACCACTTTTAGTTGAAGCACAAGAAATGCTCCTAAAATGGGAAGCAGGAGATAAAGAAGTAGTTTCACTTTGGAAAACAATGAACCAATGGGTGTATACTGGTTTTGACCAAACATATAATGAACTTGGTGTAGATTTCGATAAAAATTATTACGAAAGTAATACGTATTTATTAGGAAAAGATGTTGTTGCAAACGGTTTAGAAAAAGGTGTTTTTTATAAAAAAGAAGATGGTTCAGTTTGGATTGATTTAACCGAAGACGGTTTAGATGAAAAAATAGTATTGCGTGCTGATGGAACTGCTGTTTATATGACGCAAGATATTGGAACTGCTATTGAACGTTTTAAAGATTACGATTTAGACGAATTGGTTTATACAGTAGGTAATGAACAAGATTATCACTTTAAAGTATTGTTTCTAATACTTGATAAATTAGGATATGACTGGGCTAAAAATCTGTATCATTTATCTTATGGAATGGTAGATTTACCAAGTGGTAAAATGAAATCAAGAGAAGGAACAGTTGTAGATGCTGATGATTTAATGGAAGAAATGACTAAAACAGCTGGTGAAATTTCACAAGAATTAGGTAAATTAGAAGGCTATTCAACCAAAGAAAAAGAAGTGTTGTACAAAACCATTGGTTTGGGCGCACTTAAATATTATATTTTAAAAGTTGATCCTAAAAAACGAATCTTATTTAATCCAGAAGAATCTGTTGATTTTGCTGGAAATACGGGTCCTTTTATTCAATATACTTATGCAAGAATTCAATCTATTTTAAGAAAAGCTACTTTTGATTATACAAAAGAAATAATAGACATTGACTTGCACGAAAAGGAACGTTCGCTTATTAAACAAATTCAGCTGTACCCTGAAGTAATTCAACAAGCAGCAAAAAATCACAGTCCGGCATTAGTTGCTAATTACACGTACGACTTAGTAAAAGAATACAATTCATTTTACCAAAGTGTACCAATTTTAGGATGTGAAAATGAAGAAGAAAAAATATTAAGAACACAACTTTCATCAAAAGTTAGTGAAATTATAAAATCTGCATTCAAGCTATTAGGAATTAATGTTCCTGAGAGAATGTAAAAGTTTTCGTTTTAAAGTTGTTAACTAGAAAAGTAATAAAGTAAATAATTCGTAAATTTGTTGCCTTAATTAGCTTCAAAAAAATAAAATATAACACATGAAATACAACATAATAATAATTGGAAGTGGACCTGGCGGATACGTTACAGCCATTAGAGCATCACAACTAGGTTTTAAAGTTGCTATAGTTGAGAAAGAGAATTTAGGTGGAATATGCTTAAACTGGGGCTGTATTCCTACAAAAGCGTTACTTAAAAGTGCACAAGTTTATGATTATTTAAAACATGTTGATGAATATGGTTTAAAAGCTGAAGCTATTGATAAAGATTTTGGTGCGGTTATAAAGCGAAGTAGAAATGTTGCTGATGGAATGAGTAAAGGTGTTCAATTTCTAATGAAAAAGAATAAAATTGACGTTATTGATGGTTTTGGAAAAATTAAAACAGGTAAAAAAGTTGATGTAACTGATACGGAAGGAAAAGTAACTGAATATAGCGCAGACAATATTATTATTGCAACTGGAGCTCGTTCACGTGAGTTACCAAACTTACCTCAAGATGGTAAAAAAGTGATTGGCTATCGTCAAGCGATGACATTACCTACACAACCTAAAAAAATGATTGTGGTTGGCTCTGGAGCAATTGGTGTTGAATTTGCACACTTTTACAATGCTATGGGAACAGAAGTTACTATTGTAGAATTTTTACCAAATTTAGTTCCTTTAGAAGATATTGATGTTTCAAAACAATTTGAACGTTCTTTCAAAAAGTCTGGAATTAAAGTCATGACTAGCTCATCTGTTGAATCTGTTGATACTTCAGGAGATGGTGTAAAAGCAGTAGTTAAAACTAGTAAAGGAGAAGAGATTTTAGAAGCCGATATTTTATTATCAGCTGTTGGAATTAAATCTAATATTGAAAATATTGGCTTAGAAGATGTTGGTATTATTACGGATAGAGATAAAATATTAGTAAACGATTTTTACCAAACAAATATCCCTGGTTATTACGCCATTGGCGATGTAGTACCTGGACCTGCATTGGCACATGTTGCTTCTGCTGAAGGAATTACGTGCGTTGAAAAATTAGCTGGTTTACATACAGAAGCTGTTGATTACGGAAATATTCCTGGTTGTACGTATGCAACTCCAGAAATTGCAAGTGTTGGTTTAACTGAAGCGCAAGCTAAAGAACAAGGCTACGAATTAAAAATTGGAAAATTTCCATTCTCAGCTTCTGGAAAAGCAAAAGTTGCTGGAACTCCAGATGGTTTTGTAAAAGTAATTTTTGATGCTAAATATGGAGAATGGTTAGGCTGCCATATGATTGGCGCTGGTGTTACCGATATGATTGCTGAAGCTGTTTTAGGTAGAAAATTAGAAACTACAGGTCACGAAGTTTTGAAAACAATTCATCCACATCCAACTATGAGCGAGGCAGTTATGGAAGCTGTTGCTGATGCTTATGATGAAGTTATTCATTTATAAAATACAAAAATTCAATTAAAGTCCTAACAAATTGTTAGGGCTTTTTTGTTATTAGTAGTATTTAAAAATTCGTCATTCTGAATTTATTTCAGAATCTCACCTGTCTAATTAGCAATTATTATGAGAACCTGAAACAAGTTCAGGTTGACGATAAATTTCTTCATTTATTATATTTTAGACATAGAGCAACAAACTCCCAAAACTTAAAATTTTATACTATATTTGAAAAATAAACCATATTTTTTATGAAAACATTCCAATTACTTTTGATTTTAATGATTGCATTTACAATTTCTTGTCAAGATAAAAAACCTGATAGTCAACAAAAAGAGAATAAAGCTACAGCTAAAGTAAAACATTATATTTGCGATAATAAATGTGAAAATAGTGGTGGCGATATTGCAGGTAATTGTCCAACTTGTAATACTCCATACACACATAATCAAGCATACCACAATGATGAGTTTTTAAAAAACGGCCCATTAAACATTCCTAAAACTAATTTAGGTACACCAACAAACCCTAATACAAACACAGCTGCATCACCAGCTCAAAACGCTTTAGGTGTTTTTCATTATACGTGTACAAGCGGTTGTTATGGTGGTGCTGGAACAGCTTCAAAATGTACTTCTTGCGGATCAGATTTAGCACACAATCAGGCATATCATAATTAAAACTTAAAAGCATACTATGGCATTTTCATTTTCAAATATATTAAAGTCTAAAAAAGTAAAAACACCTTCTGAAGTAATACCAAAAATTGAGTTTAACGGAGGAACTAAATATGCTGAGAATGACACAAATGATGTGTATTTAGATTTTGAAGAACTAGGTGGATTTCCATTTATAAAAACCATTATTATTGGAGGTTTATCAACAAAAATTAAAAGAACTGGCTGTACATTAACCTTTATTTTTGAAAATGATACAATAGTCTTAAATTCAGATAATACAGATATTGAATCAAATAAAATAAAAAATACAGCAGCTTATTATACTGAAATTGATTTTGAATTAAATAATGACGAAGCAGAAAAAATTAAGATTGAAAAGGTAACTGAAATTCAATATACTTTTAAAGAAAAAGTTTACAGTTATAAAACTATTTAAAGTGTACTGTAATTAGGATTATTTACAAACAAAAAAAGGAACTGAGTTTATCAGTTCCTTTTTTTGTTTATAGATCTGTTACATTGAGCGTCGTAGTCGAAATGTTTTTAATACCGTGCTAGATTTCTCGACTCCGCTCGAAATGACAAATTTCTCTTTTTAAATAGGTAACCAACAATCTAAAATCGTAAATCTAATTTAGTTTCCTTTTTGATAATCAGCTAAAAACTGAGCCAAACCAATATCAGTTAAAGGATGTTTCATTAATCCTTTTATAGCACTTAAAGGTCCCGTCATAACATCCGCGCCAATTTTTGCACAATTTATGATATGCATTGTATGACGAACAGATGCCGCTAAAATTTGAGTTTCAAAACCATAATTATCGTAAATAAGTCTAATTTCTGAAATCAATTCTAATCCATCAGTTGAAATATCATCTAAACGACCAATAAAAGGAGACATATAAGTTGCTCCTGCTTTAGCTGCTAATAATGCTTGACCTGCAGAAAATACCAGCGTTACATTTGTTTTAATTCCTTTATCTGAAAAATATTTACAAGCTTTAATTCCGTCAGCAATCATTGGTAATTTTACCACAATCTGAGGATGTAAATCAGCTAATTCTTCACCTTCTCTTACCATACCTTCATAATCTGTTGCAATAACTTCTGCGCTTACATCACCATCAACAATATTACAAATAGCTACATAGTGTTTCAAAATATTGTCTTTACCTGTAATTCCTTCTTTTGCCATTAAAGACGGGTTTGTAGTTACGCCATCTAAAACGCCTAAAGCTTGCGCTTCTCTAATTTGATCTAAGTTTGCAGTGTCAATAAAAAATTTCATTCTTTGTATGTTGTTTAGTTTATACTCAATTATTTATACTTCGCAAAAGTACTTAATTCATTACAATTTATAATGATTCATAAGTAACTTTTCATAAATTGTATCTGGCAGTATTTTTTTTAATAATATTGAAAATTTTTGCATAAAATCGCCAACTTTATAGTGAATTTTAGGGTTTGAAGTATTTATAATTTTATAAATAGCTTTTGCCATTTCAATTGGATCGCTACCACTATCTACGTGTGAATCCATTAAATCTAAATTATTTTGATAATTTTCTTTATAAGGAGAATTTTCAAAAACTGGTGTATGATATCTTCCTGAAGCTATATTGGTAGCAAAATCTCCCGGAGCTACGTTTGTTACTTCAATTCCAAAACTTTTAACTTCCATTCTAATTGCTTCAGTAACAATTTCTAAAGCACCTTTGGTTGCAGAATAAATTCCTCTAAAAGGCAAACCCATATAACCTGCAATTGATGTCACATTTATTATTAATCCACTTTTTTGAGCACGCATTTGTGGCAGAACAGCTTTCATTACATCTATAGCTCCAAAAAAATTGGTGTCAAATACGGTACGCATTTCATTGGTTGGAGTTTCTTCAATTGGACCTGTAATTCCCATTCCTGCATTATTTATCAGAATATCTAATCTTCCTTCCTTTAAAATAACTTCTTCAACCGCTTTTAAAATAGTTTCAATATCATTAACGTCTAAGGAAACCAATTTAAAAGGATGATTTTTTATGTTGTTTGAATTTCTACTTGTTCCATAAACAATAAATCCTTTTTGGGTTAAAAATTCACCAACAGATTTCCCTATTCCTGAAGAACCGCCTGTAATTAAAACTACTTTTTTCATTAAATAATTGAAAATTAAAAGATTAAAACCTCATTTTTTATCACTTCAAAAGTAACATATTGAAATGATATAGAAATTGTAAATTAGAATATTTATTGAAGAATTTCCTTTTTGGAAAGGATTTGAATAAAGTGTATAAAAAAAGGCAAGCTACCTACATCACACTGCTACAACCTAATACCTTTGCTGCGTTCCCACCCTGGAGGATTCAAAGGGAGCTAGTTGTGTAGGACTTGCCTAGCTGCAAATTTACAATCATTTTTTAGGATAACCAATCATTTTTTTTATATTTTTATGTAACATTTATAAATATCTGTTTACTAATAAATTAATTAAAAACTAATTTAATATTAACAATTTACATTATAACTAAATGAGTATTTAGTATATTTGTTCAACAAAAATCAAACTTTTTATTATGGAAAACCAAACAAGTACCCCAAAACAAATAATGTTAAACTATGGTTTAATATTAGGATTTATTTCAATTTTAATTGCTGTTGCTAATTTTGCTATTGGAAACGTTTATGACCCTCACTGGATTATTTCAGTTTTTGGAATACTTATTACTATTGCTCTTATTGTTTATGGAATTATGCAGGTTAAACAATTAAACGGCGGTTTCTTATCATTAGGTGAATCTTTAAAAACAGGATTAGGAATTGCTCTTATTTCAGGAATAGTATATGTTATTTACTTGTTTATATTTACTAGTTTTATTGAACCTGATTTCTATACAAACATGATTTCTTTTCAAGAACAAAAAATCCTTGATACCAATCCAAACCTTTCAGATGAACAAATTGAAATGTCAGTTACTATGATGAAAAAATTTATGGGACCTGGAATGACTGCCGCATTTACGATCGCTGGTAGTTTATTTATAGGCTTTATTATTTCATTAATAGCTGGTTTAATAATGAAAAAAACACAAGAAGAAGACTAATTAATACAACATAAATGGACATATCAGTAGTAATTCCACTACTTAACGAAGATGAATCTTTAAATGAATTACACGATTGGATTGCAAATATTATGCAATCCAATCGTTATTCTTATGAAATACTTTTTATTGATGATGGCAGTACCGATAACTCATGGAATGTTATTGAAGCCTTATCAGAAAAAAATGCAAATGTAAAAGGCCTTCGATTTAAAAAAAATTACGGAAAATCTCAAGCACTTAATGCCGGCTTCAAAGAAGTACAAGGTGATGTAATAATTACTATGGATGCCGATTTGCAAGATAGTCCAGATGAGATTCCAGAATTGTACAACTTAATAAAAAATGAAGGCTTCGATTTAATTTCGGGCTGGAAAAAAAAGCGATACGATTCTAAAATTAGAAAAAACATACCTTCAAAATTATTTAACGCAGCTGCACGAAGAACTTCTGGAGTGCAATTAAACGATTTTAATTGTGGCTTAAAATCTTACAAAAAAGAAGTTGTAAAAAATATTGATGTTAGTGGAGAAATGCATCGCTATATTCCAATACTTGCAAAAAATGCTGGTTACACTAAAATTGGAGAAAAAATAGTTGCACACCAAGCACGTAAATTTGGTGTTACTAAATTTGGTATGGACCGTTTTATTAATGGTTTTTTAGACTTGATTACAATCTGGTTTTTGTCTAAATTTGGGAAAAGACCTATGCATTTATTCGGACTATTAGGAACTATAATGTTTATTGTTGGTTGCACTTTTGCCTTTTATTTAGGTATTGATAAATTATTTTTTAATCCAACAGGTAGATTAATTACATCACGCCCTCAATTTTATATAGCATTAGTAACTATGGTTATTGGAACGCAGTTCTTTTTGGCTGGTTTTTTAGGTGAAATTATTTTACGTACAAAATCTGATGAAAAACGTTATTCTATTTCAAAAAAAATTAATTTATAATGATGTTAGCTAAAAGTCTCATTTATTGACTTTTTTAAATCATAAATAACCTTATTTTTGCATTAATTATACAATGAACACTATGACAATTTTAGAGAAAGCCCAATTATGGCTAGCTGATACTTTTGATACTGAAACACAACAAGAAATTAAACAATTAATTGCAGTTAAATCAGAACAATTAACCGAAAGTTTTTATAAAGATTTAGAATTTGGAACAGGTGGAATGCGCGGTATTATGGGTGCAGGAACTAACCGAATTAATAAATATACACTTGGTAAAGCAACGCAAGGATTGGCAAATTATATTAAAAAGTCATTCCCTAACAAACAGCATAAAGTTGCAATTGCTTATGATTGTAGACATAACAGTCAACCATTTGCAAAAATTGTAGCAGATGTCCTTTCTGCAAATAATATTAAAGTGTATTTATTTGAAGATATGCGTCCAACACCTGAATTATCATTTTCCGTAAGACATTTAGGTTGTGATGCAGGTATTGTTTTAACAGCTTCTCACAATCCACCAGAATATAACGGTTATAAAGTGTATTGGAATGATGGCGGACAAATTGTACCACCAGACGATGCTAATATTATAAATGAAGTTAATAGTTTAGATTTTTCTGAAATCAACTTCAAAGCCAACGAAAGTATTATAGAATATGTTGGAAAAGAAGTAGACAAGGCGTTTATAAATGCTTCCGTAAAAAACGGAACCTTCAATATTGAAGGGAGAAAAAACTTAAAAATTGTTTTCACTTCATTACACGGAACTTCAATTAAATCTATCCCATTTGCATTAACACAAGCTGGATATACTGATGTAAATATTGTTGAAGAACAAAGAGAACCTAATGGTGATTTTCCTACAGTAGCTTCACCAAATCCGGAAGAACCCGCAGCTTTAAAAATGGCAACTGATTTAGCTAATAAAATTAGTGCAGATATCGTAATTGGAACTGATCCTGATAGTGATAGAATTGGTATTGCTGTAAGAAATGAAGCAGGAGAAATGACACTTTTAAATGGAAATCAATCCATGAGTGTTATGACAGATTTTCTGATTAAAAACTGGAAAAAGCAAGGAAAATTAAATGGCAAACAATTTGTTGGCTCAACTATAGTTTCAACCAATTTAGTGAATCAAATTGCTACGAGTTATGGTGTAGAAACTAAAGTTGGTTTAACTGGTTTTAAATGGATTGCCAAAATGATTCGTGATGCAGAAGGTAAACAAGACTTTATTGGTGGAGGTGAAGAAAGTTTTGGTTATATGGTTGGCGATTTTGTAAGAGATAAAGATGCTGTAACAGCTACTTTATTAGCTTGTGAAATTGCGGCAAATGCAAAAGCGAACGGAAGTTCATTTTATAAAGAACTGCTTACTATTTACACCAAACATAATTTTTATAAAGAGCATTTAATTGCAATTGTAAAGAAAGGAATGGATGGCGCTGAGCAAATTAGCAAAATGATGGTTGAATTACGTGAAAATCCAGTTACAGAAATTGATGGTTCTAAAGTGAAATTTTTATGTGATTATCAAGCTTCTACAAAAACAGATCTTTTAACCGGTACAATTGAATCTATTGATTTAGAAAAATCGAATGTACTAATTTATGAAACTGTTGATGGAACAAAAGTAGCTGCAAGACCAAGCGGAACGGAGCCAAAAATTAAATTTTATTTTAGTGTAAATACACCTTTAGATTCAATTGAAAATGCTATAAAAATTGAAGCTGAATTAGATGCTAAAATTCAACGTATTATTAAAGAAATGAAATTAAATTAATTTCTATAAATTTAATATTTATACTTAATGAAATATTTTAGACAAATAATTATATATGCTAAACCTTATAAATTATACGGTTTTTTAAACATTATTAGCAATATTTTCTATGCCCTTTTTGGAACTTTAGCTTTTGTTTCATTAATGCCAATGTTAAAAGTGCTTTTTAAAAGTGCTGAACCAATTAGTAATCCACCAACATATAATGGAATAACTAAATTGGGTGATTATATTGAAAATTCCATCAATTATTTCATTACACAAAAAATAAATAATGAAGGTGAATTAAAAGCCTTATTATTTATGATTGTGATTATAATAAGCACATTTTTGTTAAAGAATATATTTGGTTATTTGGCCATGTATTTCATCACATTTTTAAGAAATGGAGTTTTAAAAGATGTTAGAAATGATTTGTACGAAAAAACAGTTGATTTACCCCTCGCCTATTTTTCTGAAAAAAGAAAAGGAGACATTATAGCTCGTATTTCAACAGATGTTTTAGAAATACAGCATTCCTTTTTATCTATTTTAGAATTAATTGTAAGAGAACCATTAATGATTCTTTTTACAGTTATTGCAATGCTTGCTTTAAGCCCACAATTAACACTCTTTGTTTTTATATTTATTCCAATTGCCGGATTTATTATTTCATTGGTTGGGAAAAAATTAAAAAAGCAATCGGATAGTGTTCAAAAAGAGCAAGGTTATTTTTTATCAATTTTAGAAGAAACATTAGGTGGCTTAAGAGTTATTAAAGGATTTAATGCAGAGGGTTATTTTAATTCAAAATTTCAAGATTCTACTTCAAGATTTTATAGATTTTCAAATTCTTTGTTAAATCGTCAAAATTTAGCATCACCATTAAGCGAATTTTTAGGAATTGGTGTAATTGCCATTTTACTTTGGTATGGAGGCTCGTTAGTTTTAGTTGAAAAAACACTAGCTCCAGATGCATTTATTGTTTATATGGGACTTGCTTACAATATTTTAACTCCTGCAAAAGCCATTTCAAAAGCTATATATGGTGTTAAAAAAGGTGATGCAGCTGCAGAGCGTGTTTTAGAAATTTTAAATACAAAATCACCTTTAGCCGATAAACCAAATGCCATTATAAAAGAAGGTTTCAATGCTAGTATTTCTATTGAAAATGTATCTTTTAAATATCAAGACGTTTATGTTTTAGAAAATTTCTCATTAGAAATACCAAAGGGAAAAACGGTTGCATTTGTTGGACAATCTGGAAGTGGAAAATCTACAATCGCTAATTTATTGACTCGTTTTTATGATGTTACAGAAGGAAGTATTAAAATTGATGGAATTGATATTAGGGAAATTACTAAAAAATCATTAAGAAATTTACAAGGTCTGGTCTCTCAAGATTCCATTTTGTTTAATGATAGTATTAAAAATAATATTTTGTTAGGTGTTGATACTAAAACTGATGAAGAAATAAAAGAAGCTGCACAAATTGCGAATGCCCATGAATTTATTAAAGAGTTACCTGAAGGATACAATTCAAATATTGGTGATAGTGGAAATAAATTGTCAGGTGGTCAAAAACAACGTTTAAGTATTGCCCGTGCTGTTTTGAAAAATCCTCCAATAATGATTTTAGATGAAGCTACATCAGCTTTAGATACTGAATCTGAACGATTAGTGCAAGATGCTTTAGAAAAAATGATGAAAAATAGAACATCTGTTGTTATTGCCCACAGACTTTCTACAATTCAAAAAGCAGATATTATTGTTGTAATGCAAAAGGGAAAAATAATTGAAAAAGGCAAACACCTTGAGTTAATAGCCAATAACAGTGTTTATAAAAATTTAGTTGAAATGCAAATGCTATAACCTGATAAAAATTACTCTTATTAATTATTTTTCAACCCTAATTTCTCAGCTCTTTTTAGCATAAAAGCATAAGCCTCATCATACTCATTTTTTATTTCTCCTTCTAGAATAGCTTCTTTTATAGCGTCTTTAATTTGACCTATTTCTCTGCAAGGTTTTAAATTAAAAGTTTCCATAATTAATTCACCTGAAATTGGAGGTTGAAAATTACGAACGTGATCTCGTTCTTCAACTTCTTTAATTTTTTGACGAACAACTTTAAAATTATTATGATAATTTTTAAACTTAGTTAAGTTTTTAGTAGTGATATCTGCTTCACAAAGAGTCATTAAACTATCAATATCATCACCCGTATCAAAAACTAAACGGCGAACTGCAGAATCAGTTACATCTGTTGCCAATACAATTGGCCGAGAACTTAAATACACCATTTTTTGAACAAATTTCATTTTGTCATTTAACGGCATTTTTAAACGCTTAAATAGTTGATACACCATTTTTGAACCCTTAAATTCATGTCCGTGAAAAGTCCAGCCTATTGTTTTATCAAACTTTTTAGTTGGAGCTTTCCCAATATCATGTAACAGTGCAGCCCAACGTAACCATAAATCATTCGTGTTTTCAGAAATGTTATCAACCACTTCTAATGTATGGTAAAAATTGTCTTTATGCTTCTGGCCTTCAACTTCCTCAACACCTTGTAAATTAGTTAATTCAGGTAAAAAACGTTCTAATAAATTAGTTTTATGAAGCAATAGTAATCCAACTGAGGGAACTTCAGAACCCATAATTTTATTAAATTCAACTATAATTCGTTCTTTGGTAATAATATCTAATCTATTTGCATTTCGTGTAATTGCATTTAATGATTCGCTTTCAATTTCAAAATTTAACTGAGATGAAAAACAAATGGCACGCATCATACGTAAAGGATCATCAGAATAGGTAATATCAGGATTTAGTGGTGTTTTTATAATTTTATTTTCTAAATCTTTCAATCCTTCAAAAGGATCTAACAATGCTCCAAAATCAGTTTCATTTAAACTTAAAGCTAATGCATTTATGGTAAAATCACGCCTATTTTGATCGTCTTGTAAAGTTCCATCCTCAACAATAGGGTTCCTGCTGTCTTCATTATAAGATTCTTTACGAGCGCCAACAAATTCAATTTCAATATTCCCATAACGTAACATTGCGGTTCCATAAGTCTTAAAAACTTGAACTTTCGGCTTATTAGGCAGCAATTTAGCAACGGCTCTTGCCAAATCTATACCACTTCCAACTGCTACAATATCAATATCTTCAGGAGTACCTCGTTTTAAGAAATAATCACGTACAAAACCACCAATAACATACGTTTCTAATTGTAAATTAGTTGCTGCTTTTGATATGTATTCAAAAATGGGATGCGTTAAAGCATCTTTATAACTGCTGTTTTCTGGCATAAATTACTTGCGAAGTACAATTACTTTACCATTATTATCTACTTTCAAAATTGTAGAAGATTTATCGTTTACTTCTTCGCGCTGCAAATCTACAACATAGTCTACGCTATCCAAAATAGCTTGGCTAATTTCTTTAAAACTTTTAGGAGTTGGGTATCCACTACTATTTGCTGAAGTTGAAACTATTGGTTTCCCAAAGGCTGTTATCATCTGTTTACAAAACTCATGTTGTACAATCCTAATTGCAACTGTATTATCTTCCGCTACCACATTTTTTGCTAAATTAACAGGATTAGAATAAATAATGGTTGTAGGTATTGAAGTATTTTTTACTAATTCTATTAGTGAAATTGGAATTTCAGGAACATACTTTTGAAGCATTACAATACTGTCTACTAAAACTATTAAACTCTTACTTTCAGAACGTTGCTTAATTTTAAAAATTTCAGAAACAGCTTCTTCATTAGTTGCATCACAACCAATTCCCCAAACTGTATCAGTTGGGTATAAAAGTATTTGTTGCCTATTTAATGCTTCTAAAGCATTATTAATTTCTGTTTTCATCATAATTAGTACAAAAGTAAAACTTTAAAATAACAGGCATAAAAAAACTCCAACAAAATATACATTGGAGTTTTAAAAATATTTATTTTTAATTTAAACCGCTACATTATTATCACGCAACGCATCGTTTAAAGAAGTTTTCTTATTGGTACTTTCTTTACGTTGTCCAATAATCATTGCACAAGGCACATAGAACTCTCCAGCCGGAAATTGTTTTTTATAACTTCCAGGAATTACTACTGAACGTGCAGGAACTCTCCCTTTATATTCAACAGGAACATCACCGGTTACATCAATTATTTTAGTACTCATTGTTAATACAACATTTGCCCCCAAAACAGCTTCTGTTTCAACGTGAACACCTTCAACAACAATACAGCGTGAACCAACAAAAACATTATCTTCAATAATTACAGGAGCTGCTTGTAAAGGCTCTAAAACACCACCAATACCTACGCCTCCACTTAAATGAACATTTTTACCAATTTGCGCACAACTACCAACCGTTGCCCAAGTGTCAACCATAGTTCCTTCATCAACATAGGCGCCAATGTTTACATAGCTTGGCATTAAAATAGTTCCTGGAGCAATATAAGAACCATGGCGTGCAACAGCATGAGGCACTACACGAATTCCTTTGTCTTTATACCCTTTTTTTAATGGAATTTTATCGTGATATTCAAAAATACCAACTTCCATTGTTTCCATTTTTTGAATTGGGAAATAGAGTACCACCGCCTTTTTTATCCATTCATTTACTTGCCAACCACCTTCAATAGGTTCAGCTACACGTAAAATTCCACTATCTAGTAAATTTATTACTTCACGAATTGTATCTTGAGTGATTTTATCTTTTAACAACTCTCTATTTTCCCAAGCTGCTTCAATAAGTTTCTTTATTACATTCATTTCTTTAAAATTCAATTGACCACAAATATATAATTTAAAAAAAATATATAATTCAAAATCACTAAATTTGCACAACTTTATAAATAATGTTAACACTTTGGCAAGAATTTTAGCTATAGATTACGGAAAAAAAAGAACTGGAATTGCAATTACTGACGACTTGCAAATTATTGCTTCTGGGTTGACAACTGTTGATACTAAAAAGATTTTTTCTTTTTTAACTGAGTATCTAAAAAATGAAAATGTTGAATTATTTGTTGTTGGCGAACCAAAACAACTAAATAATACTGAAAGTGAAAGTGAACAGTTTATAAAACCTTTTATTCTAAAATTAAGTACTACTTTCCCTAAAATCCCTATTAAGCGAATTGATGAGCGTTTTACTTCTAAAATGGCATTTCAAAGTATGATTGATAGTGGTTTGAAGAAAAAACAACGTCAAAATAAAGCATTAATTGATGAGATTAGCGCAACAATAATTTTACAATCTTATTTAAATCAGAAGTAATTAAATATTTCTATTTTTAGAAAGGAAATGTATTTTTTAGAGATTCTAAATCTATATTTATTTCATACGGTTCAAATACATTTAAAATTTCTTCTAAACTTTTAAAGTCTCTAAATTGAAAAGGCGTTTCTACTGAGCGACCTACAGATTGAAAATAATCTCTAAATTTAAATCCGCTTCCATACACTTTATCCGAAAATTCTATCCAAACTGAAGGTATCTTATATGCATCTGCTATAATTATACCGTGTAAAGAACTTGAAATAATTTTTTCGCATTTCAACATCTCATCAACAACTTTTAACGGATTTTTATTCTGAACATCAATAATATTAATTTCTGAATTTTTAGAAAAGTGAGTCTTCAACCAAGAATCTTTTTTATCGTGATAATGAGGTATTATGCCTAACTTATATTTTACAGGTACATTTGCTGAAGGATACACTTCAGGCAATAACAATGCAGGATCTCCATAAATCTCTGGGCAATCAACACCCATTTCTATTAATTTGTTTCTAGTTAATGGGCCTCTCACTGCTAAAACCTTTTTAGGCAATTCATCACAAATTGAATCTGCTGAAATAAAACCACTTCCCCAAATAATAGAATTGCTAGTGCTTCTTTGAAGAATTGAGCCTATCATATAATAATGTATGAATTTTTTACACCTTCTTTTAGAAATTCTTTTAACTTCCTTTGAACCAAAATAATTGGCTATTATAGGATTAAGAATATCTCCAAAATTATTCCTATGAGCATCATAAGAAAGATATACTTGGTTATTTACAGTTGATTTGACCCAAGGAAATTTAAAATTCATTTTATTTTTTTTCAAAATTACCGAAATTAAATAACACAACAAAAGCTCTAAGCTTTATAAATTAACCTAATTTATTATAGTGCATATTCATTTAATTTTTAGTTTAGTGCTAACTATTTCATTATTTATCTAATCTTTTGTACTTTTGCAATCCAAAAAAAGAATATGATATTACCAATTTATGCATATGGCGATTCTGTTTTAAGAAAAGTAGGAGTTGATATTGATAAAGATTATGAAAATCTTACGCAACTTATAGAAAACATGCAAGAAACTATGGTGAATGCAAATGGTATTGGTTTAGCTGCACCACAAATTGGAAAAGCAATCAGACTATTTATCGTTGACACTTCTCCTTTTAAAAAAGATGAAGATTTAGATGAAAAAGAGCGTGAATTTTTAGCAAATTTTAAAAAAGTTTTTATAAATGCTAAAATTTTAAAAGAAGAAGGTGAAGAATGGGCTTTTAATGAAGGTTGCTTAAGTATTCCTGATATTACTGAAGATGTATTCAGACAAGAAAAAATTACCATTGAATATTTAGATGAGAACTTTGAAAAACACACCGATGTTTTAGATGGTTTAGCAGCTAGAGTTGTTCAACATGAGTACGACCATATTGAAGGAATTTTATTTACCGATAAAATTTCAACTTTAAAAAAAAGATTAATTAAAAAAAAATTAGAAAATATTTCAAAAGGAAAAGTGAATCCTAGTTATAGGATGAAATTTCCTTTATTAAAATAATAATAAATTTATGGAGTTAAAAGATATAGTAGCAATTAATGGAAAACCAGGATTGTATGAAATTAAAGCAAAATCTAAAGGAGGAATTATTGTAGAATCGTTAATTGATTCAAAAAGGTTTCCAATTACAGTAACGCACAACATTAGCGCTTTAAATGAAATTGCAATTTACACCTATGAAGAAGAAATTCCTCTTCGAATTGTATTAAAAAGTATGGGAGAAAAAGAAAATGGAAAAGAAGCCATTAGCCCTAAAGAAAATGGCAAAGTATTAACTTCATACTTTAGAGAAATTTTACCAAATTTTGATGAAGAACGTGTGTATACTTCAAACATAAAAAAGGTTTTACAATGGTATAATTTATTAGCTTCAAAAGATTTTGACTTCACTGCAATTAAGGAAGTTGAAGAAGAAACTGAAGAAGCTTAATTATGCATACTCGCGAACAGCAACTTCAAGCATTTGGTCGATTATTAGACATTATGGACGAGTTGCGTTTAAAATGTCCGTGGGATAAAAAACAAACTTTTGAATCACTTCGTCATTTAACTATTGAGGAAACCTATGAATTAGGTGATGCAATTCTTAATAATGATATTCAAGAAGTTAAAAAAGAGCTTGGAGATTTACTACTTCATATTGTTTTTTACGCTAAAATTGGTTCTGAAACAAATGATTTTGATATTGCCGATGTTGCCAGTACAATTGCTGAAAAATTGGTATATCGTCATCCTCATATTTACAGTGATGTGGTAGTAAAAGATGAAGAAGAAGTTAAACAAAACTGGGAAAAACTAAAATTAAAAGAAGGCAAAAGTTCGGTTTTAGAAGGTGTTCCACTTTCGCTTCCTTCTATGGTTAAAGCAAATAGAATTCAAGAAAAAGTGGCCGGAGTTGGTTTTGATTGGGAAAAACCTGAGCAAGTTTGGGAAAAAGTTCAAGAAGAGTTAAATGAATTAAATGCTGAAATTAAACAAGGAAATACAGCTAAAATTGAAGCTGAATTTGGTGATGTATTATTTTCAATGGTAAATTATGCTCGTTTTATAAACGTAAATCCTGAAAATGCGTTAGAACGTACTAATAAAAAATTCATCAATCGTTTTCAATATTTAGAACAAGCTGCAAAAAAAGAAGGTAAATCTTTACACGATATGTCACTTACTGAAATGGACGTGTTTTGGAATGAAGCGAAGAAATTTGAGAAATAAGTATTTAGTATCTAGTATCAAGTAGCTGGTATCAAGTAGCTGGTAATTTAAGCTTGTAGTATTGTTAAATTGTGTAATAGTTTAGTTGTTTAACTATTTAATTATCAATTATCCATTGTTAATTATCAATTGTTAATTATCTTAGTGTTTCAATTTAGCAACATGGAAAAAACACTTATCATTACTGGTGGCAGCAAGGGTTTAGGCCTTGGATTGGCTAATGAATATCATAAAAACGGGTATCGGGTAATTTCAATTTCGAGAAGTAAACTTAAAAAATTATATACTGTTGAACAGTATAAATGTGATTTAAGTAAAACTGATACCATAGAAAACGTACTAAAAGAAATATTCTCACATTTAGACAAAAAAAACACCACTCATTTAACACTCATTAATAATGCTGGAGATTTAGGAACTGTTAATACGCTAGATAATCTTTCTCCTTCTGATATTAGTTATACAATTCACGTTAATTTAATTGCGCCTTTAGTATTAAGTTCTCAATTTATTAAGTTATCAAAAGGTTGGGATTGTATAAAACAAATTATTAATATTTCATCTGGTGCCGCTATAAATCCTTATGAAAGTTGGTCTATGTATTGTGCCTCAAAAGCTGGATTAGACATGATGACTAAAGTAATTTCGAAGGAACAAAAAGAGGTGAAACATGGAGTTAGTATTGTTTCAATTTACCCAGGAGTTGTAGATACTGATATGCAAGCTGAAGCAAGAAACACACCTAAAGAAAATTTTAAATCTGTTCAACGATTTATTGATTTTTATGAGCATGGAGATTTAGTATCACCAAAAATAGTGGCGGAACAAATTTTCCATTTAGATATTTCAGGCGAGTTAAAAAACGGACGAATTTTAGATGTGAGAAATGTATAAAAAAAGCAACCAATTGGTTGCTTTTTTTAGTGCTAATATCTAAAATAGCTATCCTATTTAATATATTATTCCGTTTTTTTTACATTTTTTGAGATAACTAATTTTTTAGCATTACTCACTTTTTGTTTTGTTAATGCTAAATCAATAACCTCTTTCATGTCTGTCACATAATGAAAAGTTAAACCTTTTAAATAAGATTCTTTAATTTCTTCAATATCTTTTCTATTTTCTTTTGAAAGTAATATTTCTTTAATATTAGCACGTTTAGCTGCCAATATTTTCTCCTTAACACCTCCAACAGGAAGCACTTTACCTCTCAAGGTAATTTCACCTGTCATGGCTAATTTAGCCTTCACTCTGCATTGCGTAAATACTGAAACTAATGAAGTTAACATAGTAACCCCAGCACTTGGACCATCTTTAGGTGTAGCCCCTTCAGGTATATGCATATGCACTTTATATTGATCTAATAGCTCTGGTTCAATTCCAAAATCGATTGCATTTGCTCTAATATATTCCATAGCAATAGTAGCCGATTCTTTCATTACATTCCCAATATTTCCAGTAATAGTAAGCCCTTTCCCTTTTGAAATAATAGATTCAATAAATAAAATATCACCCCCAACACTTGTCCACGCTAAGCCAGTTACTACACCTGCAACGTCGTTACTTTCATATTTATCACGCTCTAAATGTGATGGTCCTAAAACTTTTTCAATAATTTGATTGGTAATTTTTACTTCATAAGTTTCTTCCATTGCAATAGATTTTGCAGCAAAACGAACCATTTTAGCAATTTGTTTTTCCAATCCTCTCACTCCAGATTCACGTGTGTAAGCTTCCACAATTTTTTCCAATTGTTTTTTTCCCATTTGTAAATGTGCTGTTGTTAACCCATGCTCTTTTAATTGCTTAGGTAACAAATGGCGTTTTGCTATCTCAATTTTCTCTTCAATAGTATAACCCGAAACATTTATAATTTCCATTCGATCTCTTAAGGCCCAAGGAATAGTTGACAAGTTATTTGCTGTTGCTATAAACAGCACTTTGGAAAGATCATAATCTTTTTCTAAATAATTATCATAAAAAGTAGTGTTTTGTTCTGGGTCTAAAACCTCTAACATTGCTGAAGATGGATCTCCATTATGACTTGAAGAAGCTAATTTATCAATCTCATCCAATACAAAAACAGGATTTGAAGTACCCGCCTTTTTAATGTCTTTTATAATTCTACCTGGCATTGCACCAATATATGTTTTTCTATGACCACGAATTTCAGCTTCATCACGTACACCACCTAAAGACATTCTTACATATTTTCTTCCTAAAGCTTCAGCAATTGATTTCCCTAAAGAAGTTTTACCAACACCAGGAGGGCCATATAAGCAAATTATTGGCGATTTCATATCTCCTTTTAATTTCAATACCGCTAAATGCTCAATTATACGCTCTTTAACTTCCTCTAATCCGAAATGATCTCTGTCTAATATTTTTTGAGCTCGTTTTAAATCAAATTTATCTACTGAATATTCATTCCAAGGGAGTTCTAACAATAAATCTAAATAATTACGCTGAACAGAATATTCAGCAGCTTGCGGATTCATACGTTGCAAACGACCTAATTCTTTATCAAACGTCTCTTGTATATCTTCATTCCATTTTTTAGATTTTGAAAGTATACGCATTTCTTCCAATTCCTCATCATATGAAACTCCTCCTAATTCTTCTTGAATTGTTTTTAATTGCTGATGCAAATAATATTCACGCTGTTGCTGATCCATGTCAGAACGTGTTTTAGACTGTATAACATTACGCAATTCTAAACGCTGCAATTCAACATCCATCTTTTTTAACGTAAGTAACGCTCTTTCTTTTAAGTTTTTAGTTTCTAATAACTCTTGCTTCTCGGCTACTTTTAAATTCATATTAGAAGAAACAAAATTTATTAAGAACGGGTTGCTCTCAATATTTTTAATGGCAAAAGAGGCCTCAGAAGGTAAATTTGGATTCTCCTTAATAATACGAACAGCCATTTCTTTTATAGAGTCTATAATGGCTTCAAATTCTGGTTCTTTTTCCTCTGATCTATCTTCAACATGTGCTTTTGTAGTTGCTTGAAAATAAGGTTCTTCTTGCACAAAAGTATCTATCTCAAATTGCTTTTTCCCTTGAATAATAACTGTTATATTACCATCGGGCATTTTAAGCATTCGCAATATGCGAGCAACAGTACCAACTCTATGAATATCATTAATTGTTGGATCCTCTACACTTTCATTTTTTTGAGATACAACTCCAATAATTTTGTTCCCTTTATATGCTTCTTTAATCAATTGAATTGATTTATCACGACCAGCAGTAATGGGTATTACTACCCCTGGAAATAAAACAGTATTACGCAATGGTAATATTGGTAATATATCAGGAATATCCTCATTATTTATCTCTTCTTCATCTTCTGGAGTCATTAAAGGAATTAAATCTGCATCTTCATCTAAAATATGCTGCAATGACAAATTGTCTAATTTTAAAAATTTTGAATTACTCATAGTCTTA